>AF_2010_repII_A100DRAFT_1000030_pt1 | contig 22534 bp, 17 predicted proteins | sample AmaForreplIIA100_FD_9198 | JGI IMG/M metagenome (IMG submission 9198) | reverse complement strand
ATAAATGATCCCCTGTTTCTCAAATATTTTATACCACAGACATGGTTTGCAGGGAGGCTATTTCTCAGTGCTATGTTTGCTATTGCTATTGTGGGCTATCCCATATTATCTCGTAAAGAAGATTTTAACACTAGTATATCATCCAGTTCAGCTTTAAGCTCAAGAAAGAAGAGACAAGTATTACCTTCTCTATCCGGACAGGAGAGAAAAGAAAGAGGAATCCAACAAAAGATCCTTGTGGTTTCTCTGGTTGTGGCTGCCATTATAGCGGCAACTACTGCAATAAGTTCTTTCTTCGTAGTTTTTCCCGGAATAGTATTGGATAATTATCCCATACACAGACCTTATGAAATACCTCCATTGGTATTATTTTTAATCGCTTTATTTTATTTTTATAAGAATGGACTTGATAAGAAAAGTGATGTCTTCTATAAAGGAATAGTAGGTTCTATACTAATTGATGCCTTTGCCCAGCTTATAATGTGTTATTCGACCACTTCATTTGATACACCACATAACGTAGCTCATATTCTCAAGGATGCGGCTTATTTTGTTAATATAATCGGACTTGCGTTATCGAGTATCAATTATAATCTAAGATTAAGACAAAGCAATATTAGCTTAGAAGAAATAAATACTAGATTGAGAGAAAAAGAAGAACAAATACGTATTCAATTTGAAAGATTGAAGGAGTCAGATAAGATGAAAAGTGAGTTTGTTAATATAGCCTCTCACGAATTGCGTACACCTATTCAACCAATACTTAGTCTGTCAGCAATACTAAGACCAGAAATACAAGATGAACGACAGCAAGGATTATTAGACATCATTGTGAGAAATGCAAAACGGCTTCTAAATCTTACTGACGCAATATTGGATGTTACAAAGATCGAAAGCCAATCATTAACACTAAATAAAGAACGCTTTGATTTAAATGACATAATATTAAATGTGATGGATGATATAACATTAGGAACAAGATTTCTTAACAATGAAAATATGAACCTATCGTATGAGCCTAAGCATATCTTGTTAGAAGCAGACAAAGCAAGAATAACACAAGTCATTTCTAATGTGCTAGGTAATGCCATCAAATTTACTGATAAAGGTACCATAATGATTAGATCCGAATTAAAAAATAGCGAGGCTTTAGTTAGTATTAAGGATACTGGTCAAGGCCTCGACCCTGCCGTGCTCCCGCGCTTGTTCACAAAATTCGGCACCAAGTCTCCTTCCCACGGTGTGCAGGAGGGAACTGGATTAGGTCTGTTTATCTCGAAAAGTATAGTTGAGGCTCATGGCGGCAAGATATGGGCTAAGAACAATAATAATGATTCTGATGGAACAGAAGGGGCTACATTTTACTTCACATTGCCGCTAGTTAACAAGGAACAGCAAAAACAACAACTACCGCTACCACCAAACTAACTCCACGAGTTTTAGGAATATTCTAACTATTATTAACGGTGATATTTTTTAGTATATCAAAGCTATTGCCAGTTGGTATATCATGTATAGTATATTTTAATACATAATCACCTGGTGGGAATGGCTTAGTCTGAGTTAGACTAACAGTTAGAGTCAATTCCTTATTTTTGTGGTGTGAAATTATTGTAGATAAAGGAAGGTTTTGGAATCCTCCTAGGATATGTCCAGCCTTATCAGAAATAAGCACATCGCCAGTAAAATTCATCAAAAACATAGATCCTATCGGTTTATACGAAAAACCCACCGGCTCTATGTATAAAACTATCTTCTCCCCACCTCTAAAAATGGTAGAGTTATGTGGCTCANATATTCCATAGCCATTTACTGATCCAGCGGCAACGAAAGTATCGAATGCTGAATGAAATGTACTCGTATTATTGGATTGGATTTAGCGTTGCTAGTAACACTACTATTTGCGGTAGTCTGTGCATACGATAAGTTGGGAACACCGATCACAACAATTCCTATTAATATAATCACAGATAATCCGACCATTAGATTCAAAGTTACAAATGTACATAACTTTACTTCCGTCAAAGCCAATATCGAAGGATGGTGTATTAATCAGCAATATAAACAGTAGCAACCATGTCTTCGCATAAGGCATCAACTATTATGATAGTATTGATTCCCTGCATGTGATATAATAAACAAATCTGGTCGAGGTGGAATTAGATCATAGAACCTATACAAGTGACTTCTCTTTTCAGACAATTAAACAGATTTGGCGCTAATTTGGGATAGATAAAATACAGGGCCATATTGGTGCAGAAAATGATACTGCGATGGCTAGCTCATCACTACCTTTTTGTCCAACCGTTACATCAAAATTTCCTTCCTTTAATTTAAGTTGCCTGAATGAGATTAAATATTGGTTTTAGCTTTCTAGCAACACGATACAAGATTAGTATGAGAATACCAACGATAAGGATTGTAGAGCTTTCGAATAAGACATATTAGCTGGCAGTAAAAATACGAGTCACTATTAAAGGGGCAAAAGTGACCGCTTTACTTCTAGTCCAAAGTGATATTATCATTTATCTTATTTCGCCTCTGCACTCGATAGTTACCAGTATTTTCTTGACCTCATTTTATTTCAATAAGCCAATTTGCTAGTAGAAACAAGGCTGTATTGATCTGTCATGTATCTTGCAGGCTATAAAGTGTCAAGCTGAGACAAGGATTTCCCTCTTGTCATAGTCTGGATTACTCAGATGGTCAATCAAATCCAGGCTGCCCAAACGGTCATACTACTGCCTATTGTGATGGGTATATGCAGGATCTGTGATAGATAATAATAAATCGCAAACCAATTCACTACACAATGACACTCCTCTTGGGAGCCCGGCAACAAATTCGAGACCAAACTCTGACGTGATTAAAACCCACCATGGACTAGGATCAGTGGCTAAAAAGGTATTGAAGGAAAACCTCTACCAACAAAAACATCAATCTGATTCGAATATGACAAGTAACCCTAGTAAGGGCAATAGCAATTCAAATATAAACGTTGATTCACATTCAAATTCTAACGTCCCTGGCTATTTATCAGGTCACAAATCAAAAGACCACCAACATACATCAGTGCCTCAGAATTCTAATACGACTATTAACCAAACTGGCCAGCCAAATTCAAAACTTGAAATCACAAATAGTTCTGAACGTCAAATAAACACGAAATCTAATATCCGTAATAACGCACATGCAAATTTTAGTTTTCCTAACCTGCTATCTGGTCCTAAATCCTGAAGCACTAACCAATCCCCGGTTACACAATAAGGTCAGGCAAATCTGTACCAACCAGATATGACTAGCTTTGCTGCCAATATAACAAATAGTCCTCACAGCAATGTGAGTAGCAAGTCCAAAGTAGACAAGTGCAAAAATTAACACTGAAGTGAATAATAACAATAATCCATTTGTACATGGCAGCGGCTCATCATTCTTTACCATCCCTTCCGGAAATCAACATTCGAATTCTATTAATCTAGGCTAGAAAGCAGTGCAAATATCAACATAAAAAATAGCCCTAGCACTCATATATTCTTTTCAAATAGTATTTATAAAGTCCATCGCAACACGTTAATTAGTTAGATGTGGGTCAGCTACAATCGTCAAAGTATTGTTAGAATAGTGTAAGCCCCGAACAAACCGAGGATGCTACTTAGCGAAAGAAGTAATATCAAATAGAATCTAGTGTTTAGCACCGAGACTGTCTTAAATGCCAGATAAGATGTGATTACTAACCAAGCGTAATCCATCCATATATGAAATGAAAACAAAAAAAGGATCCCAGCCGCAAGACCAAAAAATTGAATTGAATCAGAAATTAATTTTAGACCTATCGTGAACCACCAGATTAAAAAAAATGGATTTAGTCCACTAAAAATAACTCCCAACAAAATGGGTTTTTTTGCATGGCCAATTCCGAGGAAATGATTGTGCCCCTGATTGTGCCCCTGTGACTTGACCTGGTTAGATGCGACACTAATTATTTGTGTTAAGGAGAAGGCGATCATAGCGATGCCTCCGATTACACCAATTATTTTTAGATTTTCATTATTTGTAAGAACCTGAGAAAATGTAAATAATCCTAAAGATAAAGTTATGATTAATGGGAATTCGACAATCGTATGACCGAATGCAATTTTGAAACCTGCAATTGCCCCTTGTTTGCTACCATAAATGATATTGGTAAAAAATAGTGGTCCGGGAGATAATACACCTGACGCTGAGGCTAAGATAACCTCGCCTGCAAAATCAAAAGGATTCATTATTAGTCTTTAGAAAATATACATGATTGATAGCTGACGACTGCTGCGAAAGAAAGTGCTGAGTAGGTGAGGAAGTCATACTTCTGTGTGTTTTTTTTGTGCACTAGGATTTATATTCATTCTCAAAATTATTTGGAGTACAAAGGAAGCTCTTTGAGAGGAGACGTCTTTCTTTATGGATAAATATAAAAATAAAAATAATGAGCTTATCGAGTGGATTTAGGAACTATTACACCCTAGTCTGTTGCATATTAGTCGTTGATTCCTAAGGGTTTAGTCCAAGTTAACATTACCTAGCTACAAGCACACAAACTGTTAGAGGTTGAGATTTCGTTAGCTAAAATGTCCAATGATAAAATACTACCCACCATCCAAGCCACACATATTTCTATCAGAAAAGATATTCACTATAGCATATATCGATCAAGGTTATTTGAAAGTTAGGGGGAAATTCAGGCATAATTCTTGTTGCTAAAATAGCTATTGCTATTCATGTTTGCAATTATTACCAAGATGATAATTACTATGATTATCCTGCAAACACAGTTTGGATCATTAGTTAATCCATCTATGCGATTAGAATTGAGACTACCTGCTGGGGATCCAGGGAACTTCTATAGTTATTTTTCATTAATTGAGCTTGCTCATTCTTCTTGCAAATCAAATACATTTTTGAGAATTTATAGTCTATTTTGCATGATTGAGATCGGAAAATAATTCTATTCTAAATCCTTGCATGCGCGTAGGCTGGGTCGTGGACCTTATCCCAATAGTGTTTTGTCCACTGTTTGCAGGCTACGTATTTAAACATCGATAGCGAATCTTAAACCCACCTCCCGCAAACTTCTCAATCCTTGTAACCTATACTTCGGTGGAGCTTATTAATTCTGCTTATTAATTCCACTAAATACCGTGCCTTTTGTGCTGATTGAGATTGGAATATCACTTTATATGAAGTAAATTGAAATACATTGTTTGAGGTGGTACTTGAGAAATTAAGTACGACAACAAGTCGGTCAGAGGAGGGGAAAAATTGGTTGTTCAGTACGCATATGACAATAGCTCACAAATTGATTGTATGGATACACAATGAATTAATCAACAAAGGTAACCTCATTGACTGGGATAAATAAAGTTTCTATAGGTGAAAACGTCTATAATTTATTGGGTCCTATAATTCAGCCAGATTTCCATGAATTGACACACAATGAGGAGTGGAAATACATAAACCCCGATACGGATATACTATACAAGATCTACACAACGAATTAATGGTAATTGCCAGTCACATTTTCACTATAGTGAATCGGATGACTATTTGGTCAAGTATATTTGGTTTTTATAATGTTTAACTCTGATTTTATTACTCTAATAGGTAAATCTCGATTTTATTATTTTATTATTCGCATTGCATTAAATAATAAGCTTCATGATCTTAATTGTCCCTCAAAATCCTATGTCCATGAGGGACCCGTAGAAATATCCAATAATGTTGGAGCCATCTCCCAACCAAGATCATTTAGAATACCGTGAGGTTGGAGATGCGTCCGTGCGTGAAGATTATTGATGAACGATCCTCCAACAAACACTACGGAAGAGAGTGCCAGTATGTTGCCATAATGGACATATACTCGACAATAGTAATAAATGCCAATACAATCTACTTTGTTCTTCCATCTCTCATTCACAACGCAGTATACGATCAATGAAACAGTGAAATTAAACGATTAGACCACCACCACCGCCACCATCAGGACCATAAGGAATAATAACACAAGGGGTGCTATCAGAGCCGCTGCCTTCACCTTGATACGCAACCAAGACCTATCACATTGAAGTAAATAAGTAATGATAACAGTGCATCGAAGTTGGTCGGATGAAGATATGGAATTTATAAGAGTGGAGTTTACGGCGAAGGTATTAAGACTAGATTACCTTGGATTAGTACTTCTGGTGTGTTGTATTATTATTTATAGAAGGATAATTTTGGGATAGGCTCTTATTCGAGATAGGAGGATAGTAATGATAAACGCACAAACAACTAGATTCGAGTATGACAAATACAAAGAATTCTACGCACATTTTGGTGGCAAAACTCCTATAGGATAGGGAGGATAACACAGAACAGAACAGGCCTAACTTACATCCTTACCTCTTTAGCCATCTTCCATATCGAACACCAAATCTGTCTATCTATGACCTTTTACGCACTTGGATAAGTAGCGACAAAACAGCACATGCTACAATTATGCTCATAACGACATACCAGAAGATATCAGGAACCATTTACATTAGAACCTTTTTTTCTAGTCCTCCGGCAAGAAAAATCAAATCCATCTCTCTTTACAGTACACGGTTTACAGGCATAATACCAATTCTTGACGTCCTTAGTATACGTTTTTTGGGGTGGCATCTTGAACTAAAATTGCATAACGGTACCTTTTCCTTTGCTAGTCCGCATATAGAATACTCTTGTTTTTTAGGCATGTTCATATCAAGCCATTCGGATAGTTCCTTGAGTTCGGCAGATAGTTCAGTCAAAATCAATCATTTCCCAACATGTTCTTCAACTTTAGCCTGGATTTGTTTCATTTCATTTCCCCTTTTTGCCTCTCGTATTTCAAGTTCATCATGAACTATTTGGCGCCTTGGATTTAGTTGTCTATCTAAATCCTTTATCGATGGTAGGTTTTTCCTTCTCCTAAGTCTAACTCTAGGCTTATTCCGTAAAATACTACGACATTTAGGGCATAACTGGGGTACATGTCCTTCCTTCCTAGGAATCCACTCATAAGCACATCGTAGACATTTGAAACCTCTTCTTAAATCTTGATATCAGACAATGATAAATTATTTCACGCCTGAATCTATATATGTAGTTATCATTGAACGATAAAGCTATATTAAACATCATTGAATGATATATGGTGATAGATAGTGAGGCGTGAAAAAGTAAAAACCAAAACCACCACCGATCCCTCCACATCCCAAATCTAGAATGGTTAAGATACAATTTTACAAGTTAGCTACTTAACATTAAATGTTCATTCCAACTTTTGACAACATTGGTATTCTTACATAAAAGCTAGAATCTACTATTTAGGATTGTTTTGCAGAGCCCTTCATTTGTGCTTTCGACGGCTTTTAAAAAGCCATAGGATAATAACTGCAATTACTATGATTGCTACGATGTCAAGAGACGAAGAATATTTCTCGATTTGCTTCCAATTGTACCCTAACTGCATCCCTGCAATGGTAAGTGCCAAATTCCATAATAAAGAGCCTGCAAGAGTATATGCAACGAATTTAAGGAATCCTGTTTTGCCGATCCCAGCGGGAAGTGAAATGTAGGTTCTCACAACGGGCAAAAGTCTGCCAATAAAAGTCAGTTTATCACCATATTGTTTGAATAGTCTCTCAGTGGAAGCAAGATGTTGTTGTTTGAAAAGGATATACTTGCCATATCTAGTTAAGAACGTCCTCCCTACTTTTAGCCCTAAATAGTAAGTAGCTATAGAGCCAACCAGATTTCCAAACGAGCCTGCTAAAACCACACCGACAAATCCTAGTTTACCAGTGGTAACAACAAATCCCGAAAATGGCATAATTATTTCACTTGGTATAGGAATAAGAGCGCTTTCAAGCACCATAAGCAAGAATATTCCAATATATCCAAGGTCAAAAATAATTGTAGTAATAAATTGAACTATTGGGCCTAGAATTTCAATTAATGTCATTTTATTAAATAAGAATTATCGAATGAACCAATAATCTGACATAATCTGTTATCACGATATAGGCGCAAATTTTAATCCTTCCCTTCGGTCTAGTGGAGCTGATATATAATCACTTTGGCAATCTAAACGCGGGCTCTATGGTACAGATCTCTAATGATCGCAAAAATGTAAAAGGTCTATAGTATGGTAACTATATAACTGTACCACTACTATTACTATCTATCATATCTAACTAATTTGCTTTATAGATTTAGGAATTTGATTTGCCATTGCTATAAAATATTGAGTAACCATTCTCTATCGATAACTATTTTCAGTCAGCCACAATGAAACTGTGCCAACTGCTGTCATATCAGTTTCGATTTCCATTAAGGCGGCCATTTTTGGTATATCTCTCTAAGGCTTTAACATCGATTACTACCTCAGTCAAACAAACAAGGGCCAGATATTCAAAGCAAGGTCGAAAAACCAAAGGCAATAAAACGGCTGCAATGTACACGTATAACTATAGGTCCCAGGCTTTTGAAATTTTACAGTAAACGTGTGTGAAGACCCAGGAAATGGTTTTTCTCCACCAATTAGAACCGGCCATCACTCATCCTGTTTCGTAATTCCTTACACAATGGGACAAACTTATTGAAGCTCAGGTTAGTATTTGATTCAAATAATTTCCTAGATAACACGAGGTATTCCCAATCCCCAGCTTGAGGCATATTTCCTATAGGTGAGAAGATTGACACAGCATGACACCAATTGTGTGTGGCTTTAGCTTTTGTCGTAATAACATTGTCAGTCGATTCTTCATCAGACCTTGTTTCTAGGAGAAATATTTTCTCATTTGTCTTTATGATAAAATCTACTCCAAATCTCTGCAATATCCCATGGTCGTCTCTATATGGTATTGAAAATCCATGTCGCTTATCGAACCTTGCATAGGACAACACTTCTGGTGATTGTTCTAACACATCAAGCATGAACTTCTTTTCAAAGTTATCGCCCTTAGTTGAGAATCCTTGCCTAGGATAAATGGCTTTGTTGCATTCAATGGAGTTCTTTTCAGTTAGCATTAATCTATGAACATCAGATAGTTTTCTCCATTTGCCTACATAATCGTTCTTCATTGTTGCCAGTTGTAGGAGAGTAATTCTTACATGTTTCACAATAAAATTGAAAACCGGAATATAATTTAGGATAATAGAATTTTTTGATCTATCAAAATCAATTTTAGTCATGAACAAGTAGTTAGAGACATATTCGTCTATAATTTTAGCAATATCAGCAAGATGGCTAGAGAATATAGGAATTTTTCCTTCTTCTGCTACTGCATGGGAGGCTTCTAAGAGGAACAAATTGTAGCTGAAGACATCTTTATTGAATTTCCAAGCCTTTGTTTTTTTGTCGACATGATTATCAGCAGTTTCCAATCCTCTTAAGTACTTTTGTAAATCACAAAATGATTGGGTGTTATTGTATGAGGGAAATTTTGACACATCAATTGTAGCTAATTCATGGATATTCCCATTTTCAAATATCTGCACTGGCCAGGCAATATCATAATTTGAAATCCTAGTAGGAGTAGCTTCAACTGGTATAATATCTCCTAACGTTCTTACATTTGAAATGTTTCCACTCCCGATAAGATAACCATCCTTTCTGAGGTTTTGATAAAATTTCTCAAATCGTGGATGATCAACTACGAACAATATGTCGAAAGAACTCCTAGGTGGCTTGTTATTCTTGATGTCCTCCAGAGCTCTTATCTTTGACTTCCAAATAATTTCGCTTTCTGTTCTTGGAAACATGAGCCTCAAGCCTCGCCCTATAATTTGCTCTAGTAGTAAATCTGCCTCCGACGCTCTTAAAATTACGATGACCGAAATATTTCTCCTATCAAAACCCTCTCTAAGCATCAATACAGATATTACCACATTAAGTGGATCATCGTTGTCGTCTATTTTGTCTAGTCTGGATCTAGCATTGTATAGTTCCTCTTCCTTAAGGTCTGTATGTATTTCCATTACCTTTCTTTCGTCATACGGCATATTGCAAGGATCGGCTATGTTCTGAAAATATTCCTTCACCATCCCCGCTACAGATGTTTCTTCACAGAGGACCATCATAACTGGCTTCTTACTTATCTGGCTAGATTGGAAATCCTGAGACAGACTTTCTAATTTTTTTCTACCTATCTCTAGCAATAGCTTTTGGCCTCTTGATAGACCTGTGATGTCGAGTTTTTCTCCATGTTTGTTTTTTTCTCTTTTTGCTCTAAAATCTAAGTCTACTGAGGTTGCTTGCTTTCTATTTTCAAGGAATAATTGCTTGACTAACATTGCATGCATCGCTTCAATAAGATCATAGTCATAAACTATATGTACAAAGTATTTTTTCTGAGTTCCTTTTCCGAAAAAAGGGGTCGCAGAAAAATCACATTGCATAAACAAACCTGTATTTCCATGTCGTTCTATTATCCTCTTCCGAAGCACTTTGATAAACTTTGTCCAAACCAACTCTCCACCATGAGCACTCCTTGATGAGTGTACATGATGGGCTTCATCATTCATTATTACGATGCTAGGATATTCGGAAAGGAAGTCTGCTAGAAACTCTCCTCTTGGTTGTTTGCCAATATCTTGTCCTGTAAGAGTCTCCCATAAAGAGCTTGAGTCTTTCTTTAATTCAAATTGCTGCCAATTCGTTATGAATATGAATGGACCATATGGTGAAGTGGTATTCGGTCTTATTTCGGATGGTTCGAAAATTTGCGGATTAAATCTTGCTTTCCAGCTTTCTGGCATCAATAAATGATTATTATACTCTGCCTTAGATGGACTCCTCAATCTAGTAATAGGATCTCTACCTCCTTTGAATGCATCTAGAAGTCTATTAACAACTTCGTGGCCAGGTGCTACTATTAAGAATCTGTAAGAATACCAATCTATTGAAGTTCCACTTGCACCTTGAGGCTTTTCGATATTTCTAGCATTGAAATATTGCCAAATGATCAGTGCCAAGAGAACCCATGTTTTACCCGTTCCGGTGGCCATTTTGAGACAATATTTTGCGAAATTATTTTGTCTTATCTCACCTAGTAATAGCTTACTTTTTTGAGATGGTATCACTTTCTGGTAGAGTTCCTCGAGAGTCCTTATTTGGAGAATCTCATGACAATACACCACTGTTTCAATTGCATTTTGTTGACATACGTGAAATCTTTCCGAGCTCTCATCGCGCCTAAACCAATATTGAAAAAGTCGTTGAGTTGTAGCTGTAACTCCTGGCCAACCATTTTGCCGCCATTTCTCTATAATATTGTTTAATTTGTTTGCGAGGTGTAATTGGGAAAAAGGATTATCATACTTCTTCACTTTACTTCTTATCTCTAAGGTCTACACATACAGTACCACTCGCATCATTTCCAAAAATGTCAACAACTCTCATCGCAATATTATATAATTTTCCACCGTCTAAATCTTTCGTGATATGGTTTGGGATTAAATTAGTGCTTCTTCCTACTCTGCGCATTCTTTGCCAGGTTGAATTAAAAGTGATTCCATTGTAATTCCAATCGATTGCTAAATAGTCAACAAGACAAAGTGGCTTTTCCTTAACAAGCTCTTGAATCTCTCTTGCCTGTTTCTCATTTCCTATGGGATAGTTAAATATCACATACTGGTCTATGCCCAAAGTGACGATGTATTTGCCCTCTGAGCGACTTTGAATTTTAGGTTTTTGAAGTTTTAGGTAAGGTTTCTCATAGAATCTTATCGGACTCTTCAAAGGATTGATGTCGTCAAATATTTTTATCTTTTTCAAATACTCATATATCTCTAGAGGGATTGTTTTGCTAACTACTTTAGTATGCCATATTCTTCTTGACATCCGTTCCCTTTCGCGAAGAAGCTCATCGTAGTTATATTCATAATCCCAACCTAAAACCACCAGTATATGATAGCCTTTGCCGTCAAGTCCTTCCGCCAATGCTTCTAGTTCCTCTACTTTTCTAGCTGTTAATGGCCTATCGGGATAGCTTACATAAACTAGTTCGACCATTTCGTCTACCTCTCTAGTACCTAAGCCGGGGTAGTCTGAACGCGGATTTGCTCCATACAAATTGAGAATAATGTTTTGAATCTCATAAATCCTAGAACCACTTAAATAAATCAGCTGTCTTTGATAATTTCCAATATTCTCAATCAAGAAGGGTTTAGAATCGATTTGAACTAAACGGTTGCGAGCTACTTGTATTGCGACTTTCGAAGAATCACATCCGATCCATCGACGTCCCTTCTTTTCTGCAACCACTAATGCGGTTCCCGATCCGGCAAAGAAATCTGCGATTAGGTCATCCTTATTTGAAAAGCTAGTAATAATTCTATCGAGTAGTTCTAGATGTTTTTCTGTAGGATACTCGGAAGAGTAGTCATACCCCTCTATATCTATCCATAGGTTATCAAGCAATTTGTGTTCTCTTGGTTCTACCCAATATTCTGGATATTTTATTCCCTCACGCATTCTAATAAATTCTAATTCTTGCCCATTGGTCTTCCAATATTTATGAAGCCTCTCATTTTTCACAAACTCAGCTTTTCTTTGAGTTAATCGTTGATATTTCTTTGGAGTGACGTCATTTTTGATTTCTCTTTCAAATTTGTGATAGTTTTCAACAGCTTTGATGGCTCTTTCTCTCTTCCATTTCCATTGTCCTCTATTTGGTGTTACCCCGAATAGCTCATATCGCATAGTTGGTCTATCAACATTACTCCAGAAGCTCATCCATTTTGGTTTTACACTCTCCGATTGTGACAGCGGATGCCTGAATTTGCTTGATGGTGACTTTGTATACCACAATAATGTGTCATTGCTTGTGTGCATTCTTTCCACTTTTTCAAATTGATACATTAATCCCTTTTTGCGTCCTCTTTTTACGATAATCTCATTTCTAAAATTATCTACACCAAATACCTCATCCATTATTAACTTCGCATAGTGACCAATATGGTAATCCATATGTACAAATATCGATCCATCATCGCTGAGAAGCCTTCTCATTAATTGAAATCTGGGATAAAGCATATCCAAGAATGAATCGATCCCGCCCTCCCAGATGTCTTTGTAAGCTAATCGTTCAATGATTGAAGGAGGTTTATTTATTTCCGTATCCCCAATTTCGAATCTTGAATAATAATTTTCATTTGTCCAAAAGGGCGGATCTATGTAAATTAAACCAATTCTGCCCTCATAACCTGATGCAAGTAGGGCCTGCATCGCAAGAAGATTATTTCCCCAAATTAGCCTGTTCATCTTTTTTCCTTCAAACTCAATGTTGTACTTGTCGAGCGATGATGGTATTGTAGTTTGATCTCGTGCTGAGTTAGGAAACACTATCTCAGCAGTTTGAAATTCTATATCCTTTGGACTAGGTATACGACGTGGTTTTGCATCCCAAGTTAATCTTGCCGAGTTCTTTTTTCTGACGTTCACCACTCCCTATTTATAACTTGACATAGAATACCTCATTTCATAAAAACTTAATCTTCAATCTTTTATTCTTTACACTTAATGTAGAATTAACCTATTTTGTGACATGCCGATTTCATCCTGTTCTCTGGCTTTGATTGATTGCAGATTAGTAATTGCTCCACGATTTCTTACTGCTTTTACAATACCGCAGGCTCAGTAGCCAAGATTTTTTGGTTCAGTCCGAGGTGGTAAGCGGATTTCCTAATAATTATTGATCTCCCAAAGTGATCATCGAGCTCGTCCTTCTACTCTTAAAGTTCATAATCCAAAACCAGAAAACTAGGGAGCCAAATGAGAAGATAAGAACGATCAAAATACCAGGTATGACGAGCTTAAGACCCCCTAATGCATTATATTCCCAAAGCTGTATCGAAATCGTCTTTGGATTGTAGGCCATCATGACGTTCGCACCAAACTCTCCTATCGCTCTAATCCATGCAAGAATAACTCCCGCCAGAATCTCCTTTGAAGCGAGGGGAATAGTAACAGTGAAGAATGTCATTGCAAAGCCTCTACCAAGTATCCTGGAAGAATATTCATAATTTATGTCGACTTTTTCTATACCAGCTGCGGCTGTCAGAACTACAAATGGTGAAATTACAAAGACCTGAGCTAATATTATCCCAAAAGGTGATTGAGTCAATCTGAAACCCATATTTTCTGCCATGGTTCCGACCGGCGCGGCATCTCCATAAATATTCAGTAGTAATGCTCCAGAGATGAGTGGAGGTATGGCTAAAGGGATAGCCACTGAAAATCTGAGTATTTGGATAAATCTGGATTTGCTTCTTGCAATAATATACGCAAGTGGCAACCCCAACACAGTACAAATGATTGTTGAAATAGTGGCTGTTTGAATGCTTAGCAGCATAGAAGAGAGAGTCTGATAATTTAATAATGCTGCTAGATCCTCGACAGATCCAAGTCTTAAAACTATACTTAAAATTGGGAGCAATATGAAAACTACAAGGATCATGGCCAAGGCCAAAAATAGAATATAAAATAATGACAAAAGGCTAAGTCAAGATATTAAATGAGGTATATATACTATTATATGATTCATTAAAAATCATGAATACAAATCTTGGTTCTCTTGAACAAATCGGTTGAAATATTATTTTTTATGGAATAATTAATTTGACCTATAACATCAGACATTGAGCGTTGTTTCGTGTCTTGATGATGGAGCTTCTTCTTTTCTTCTTCCTTGTTCTCCCACCTTGCTCCTGCCAATCCCACCCCCATTTTCCTAAAAGTGTTCGAAGTACCTGGACCAAATCAGCCAGCTCATCCGGCAGCGGCAATGGGAATGGTAATAGCCAGGCGTTAATGGGCACGGATGCAGCTGTGAGCCTTCCCTCCAGCGATAACGGTAATGACAATGGTAACGCATTATCTAACGCTGAATCACACCAAAGCATTAGCCACCACACATCCGCAGGTGTCGAACAAAAAGCAAGCTGCAACGATAAGGACAACAACGGTAACAGCGGCAACAACTGTAACTCAGCTCCTAGGTTGATGCGCTAAAAGGGACAATGAATCCTTTTTTTCTTTATTTTAACGACCTATTCCGCCAACCAATCTGATTAGATTTCCTTTCGTAGTTGCAGGTTTATACTGATAGGACCAACCTCCAAAAGATTTTTCGATGTATTTGAGTATGCAACTTATCGCAGATATTTTCTAACTGCATTTATCAAATTCATCGTTACTACCTGGCAGTTCCAGTTTCCCATCGTGGTTTTAGGATCTGTCCTACAGTATCTTTGCGCGACAGCTGTTTGGTCCGGAATCAATTGAAAGAAATACAAACACCTCCTGTTGTCAGAACAGATTTTGTATATGTATGATTTATTGGTGACAGGAGCATTCAGGAAAAAGATTTTGGTCGAATACAAATTGACCGGATTGCTAAGATGCAGAGGTGGGCCGATACCGTCAAGAATCCAAGAATATGGACGTGTAAGACTGTTGATCATAGCAACAAACAATCATCACGGTTGATTTGGTCCAGGTACTTCGAATACTTTTAGAAATATGTTAGGTTTATTAGATATCAAATGGGAGGAGAAGGAAGATGGCCACCATTACCAAGTGGAATACGAACATCAGGTACCGGCACCTAGATTTGTATTCATGATTTTTAATGAATTATATATCAGAGGATTGACAAATCGTTTGACTCTCAAGCATTGACGAAATGTATCGCTTTTCACTCTTACAAGGGCGGAACCGGTAAAACAACCCTTGCTGCCAATTTTGCTGCTTTGCTAGCATTAAAAGGTCACCGAGTCACTTTACTAGACTTCGATGTTTACGCACCCAGCCTCCAATCATATTTTAATACTGATCCTAAAAAATGGATTAATGATTTTTTATTCGATAACGCTCAGATTGAAGACGTCATTGTAGATTTTACGCCTACTTTGACTCGTGTCAATAAGAGGAGTACAATTGATAATAGCGTTTTTACCAAAGGTAAGGAAAAGACAGAAGACCTGGATACTCTGAAGGGCAAGCTTTGGGTTGGTTTTAGTAACTCTAAGAAAGAAGAAATTTACAAGCTAGAAGGAGGGTCGGGTTCTAAAATACAAGTTCTCAGGAAATTTATATTTCTAAGAGAACTGCTCAGTTCCGACTACCATGCAGATTATGTCATTATAGACACTAGCCCCGGAATACGCTATTGGTCTATAAATGCTCTTGCTGTTGCTGACATAGTCTTGTTGACGCTCAAGATGGGAGATCTTGACATAGAAGGTACAAGAAAGGTTTCAGAGGAAATTTATGGCACATTTACGAAATTCGGGACAAAGTCCTTTCTTCTGTGGAACAGAGTGGCAGGTTATTGTGTCCCACATAATGCATATCAGACGGCGACCACAGGTACGTTGGCATCGGATGTACAATCAGGCGTGAACATTCAATCTGATTTTGGACAAGACCATTCATCGAATTCTATGTCTTCATACACTATGGAGGCGCAGCAAGCTACTGAAAGAGATATGAAGAGCTTTCTATCAAAAGAGACAGGGATGGAAGTAATCTCAGCTATACCATGTTATTGCGACATCCAGTTTAGTCGAAAAGAATACTTGACGGTTCTGGAACATCCAGAGCACCCGTTCACAAATCAATTTAATAAGCTAGTAGAAGCGGTTGCAATAATCTAGTATCAACGAGGAGTTCCCGGGATTAATACTCAGTTTAGATCAGATTATTAAAGCCTGTGCTAAGATCAATAATTCTCGAATAGAAATTCCGTTTGCCGACCGAGTACAAACATTCCGTGTATCTATATCCCAACAATTTATGTATTGCAAGAATCAAATCCTCGATTTCAATTGTTTTTTAAGAATGGATCTTGCTTAGAATCATCATATCCATGATCTTTTCTAATCTGTTCGTGAGCCTCCTCGCAACAATCTGGAATCTGCATTCCAGTTAGATAGTCTTTTGGAGGATATAGCGGTAGACTTCAGCAAGTATCCGTGTTGAAAACTTGTCTTAGATTTCATAATGAATAATAAAGTCTCACGCACCTACCAACATTAATACTGGATCAAGTATAGTCATTATGGGTTCATGAAAAGAGGAGGTAGGCTGGAAAACAATGAGAACAGAGGCGTCTTCATAGATAACATTCAAGGATGGTTTTCGAAGCGAAATATGTTTTGGAAAGGAGTTACAATTATTGCACTCGCTGCTATTATTATCCTACAGCTTTGTTTTACTTTTCTAACTGGAATTAACCCTCACGTCAGGCTGTTAATATACCCTATTTTAGTGCCGTTGTTACTACTATTCATATTTAGTATTTTTTGGCGAAATACAATAACAGCATTCCTCTCGCTCGCAGGAGCACTGTGTTTGTTTGTAGGCATGTATTATGCTTATCTTAGCCGGTACGAAGTAGTTCAGACCATTTCCTCCTCGGCATCACAGGCCAGCAATGTAGGCATGCAATTTCCACCTCTAGATGCTGTAGCTGCATTTTATTTCTTTATGGGATTATTCTCTGCATTTCTGTGTGTTGGAATTGCCTTTAAACCATCTTTTTTCAGAGCTAAAGGAGCTGTTATTGGTCTACCATATCCTATATGGAGTATCGAGCACGATCTAGAAAATAAACATAATGGTAGTAGCAACAGAATTGAAAGTCTAATTCATATTCAAAGTTTACTCAACTTCGGCGAGCGCCATCTGATCTCAAATTACAAGTATATCCAAGTCATCATAGGAGGAAAAATCTATTTTGTCTCTTTGAACGAATGGGTTCCACAAAGCTCGACTTATGTTATTAGAGATAAAGTATCTGGTTCATTAATCGGTATTCCAAAAGTTTCAGATGGCTTCAATATATGGTAGAGGTAGATCTCTAAATAAAATTTTTTACAATTTGAATCTGATTATTGTAATATCGATGGCTACACGGTTAACAGATCGGAAAGTCTTGTTCCATAAGACTGGTGCAAAAGCAATGAGCCTACATAAAAAGCGAATTTTTTCTGAACGTATGTTTTCAGTTAAGATAGATATATCACGAAATCGCAATGATGAATGAGCACCTTGATATTGCGTATTTTACGCATTTTAAACATCAAGCACGGAAGTGGAAAATAATATGTATCAACGAGATAAAGGCGGAGTAAGGGGAGGATGGATCGTTGTGTGGCCAGAGGGAATATTGACTGGGCTAGAAAGAGTATCCGGTTTACTTGAAGGTATGGTTTTAATAACTAGAGGTGACCCAACCGGGGCCGGCGAAGTCCCTAACACAGAGTGTGGTTTATCCAAAACATTTACATAGGCAGTACCGAATTGTCCAAGATTGTCAGTAACATTTAGTTGGAATCTCATAAGTGTATCGCCAGTAACGTTCGGAGCGACAAACTCCCAAACTGGAGTATTCACTCCATTCAAATTGCTGCTAGAACCTTCAGGCATTTGTCTCCATGAATATGATAAAATTATTCCGTTTGGAGACCTGCTGTTCGATCCGTTGAGAATTACGGTTGATCCTGCAGTAACGACTTGGTTGGCCCCGGCATTAGCAATAGGTGGAAGTTGTGGAGATTGGTATGTATTAATGAGTGTTGCGGTTTGTGGGGATGAGGTGGAGTTATTTGGAGAAAACGGAGATACAAGGGAGAACGATGTAGAGTTGACATGATTTGACTTCTGTTTTGTTGTAGTATTGTTGTCAGGTACCGCTGACAACGAAACTTTGGTGTCAAATGCCTTTAGACTTGCATTAGCAGGATACGTATAGCTAAAAGACAGAAAAATGATAAAAATTAAAAACAACGTAAACAGTTCATGCTTCAATTGTAAAATGTTCAGAAGATTTGACTATAAAGAATATGTGTTTGAATGATTTTGGTCATATGTAAATAATTTGCACGTCAAACATTATCGATCCATATTTAGTATAACGAACTATAATAACAAAAGTTTTTCTATAAAAGTAAAACAAATTCATTCATAGACGTGCTATAAGTGAATTACTTGATAATAACAAAATACCATCCATTCCTCCCTATATCATCTCTTGACAAAAGGTATGGTTTCAAGGATTTCTATCGACATTGATAATTATCCGTACATCCTAGGGCATAAAATATTACGTCTTGTTTGTCTCCATGGAATTTGTGCTTACTCCTGCAGGAACAATGATAGATGTACCTCGTCTAATTTTATAATCATTCTCACTTAAATTTGATAACTTCACTTTCTTCGATAATATAGTAAACCTCATCTACTGAAAGGGGTTCTTGGATATTATTTTCGCTGGCTTGTAGTCACATAATTCTAGCTTGAATATCCCTTAGTGTTTAAAAAAAATAAGATCCGTCTTAAGGCTCAAGGTCAGCAAGAAGATCATTTGATTTATTTAACTAATGCAAGAGTGAACTGGTTATACCTTAAAACAAGTCGACATAAAACATTCTGAACCAACGCTATGTCGGCAACTAAAGTAAGATTGGGAAAGGCAAAATAAATTATCACCTTCTAAAAAGACAGACAATTCTCCGGAACTATGAACTGAATGGTTTTGAGATGGTCTTATAGTATTACCTATCCAAATAGAAAAAGTCTTCAAATCTATGAGGACTTTTAAATTAATAATGGAATAAGTGTAGGTTACATCTCTAAAGAGTGGTNGGTAAAGTGAATATTCATGGCTCGCCTTACTATCTAAAAGTCAAATAATATCGGGATGTCGCCCTAACTCTGCATATATCCTCCACAATTTTAACGAATATTGTCTGAATTAGATGCAGCGTTTGTGCGATTGGGTTGTTACAGCCATTTGCCTGGTCGATAGATTGATTTGTCTACCCTGACATGATTTGAATTATCATGACGTGATCTACTGAGGCGCTGTTTGAGCAGGCAGAATGATCACACGAATTTGCCTGATCAACATATAATATTTTTTGTACTACTATGATGTTGACCACGATGATGCATTGCAAGAGCCAAGCTAAGCCATGGCCTGAGGATATAATGATTCCCATAGCTATAGTTTCTATAAAATTATTTGTGACTATTTATGCATTGAATGTTAGGATCTTGGGATGAATAAGAATGTGAGTCCAAAAGCAGTATAAATATATGACAAGTAAGTTCTGGAATATTTTATAAATCACGATTTAACGAAAACATAGCCATAGCTGGAATGAAGGGTCAAGATAATATTATTTATTGTAAAGCGTTTGAGATTGAATGGGCTATTGAAGTATATGCTGTCTTGAATGTTTCCCTTCAACAAAGCAGCTGATTAATTTATGTATTACTTCAGTTGATGTATATGATTGATTCATATGGAAGCCTCTAGTGAAACAATCGATAACAGATTTTGTAAGATTGAGACTTGTTGATACTAATTCTTGCTTGCTATGTGAACCAACTAATCCGCTACTGAAACTTTTACTACTAGGCGATGAACTGCTGTTGGGGCATTGGTCCAAAGCTGTTACCGTTTGACCGGTTGGACATATTAAAGATGGTATTGTTTGTGATGAAGACGGTGATGTTGGTGTTAACGGTGAGTGCGAGCTAGGGGTAGATTCTGCGCTTGGATTAGTTCCACTAGATGGACTGGAAATTGTAGAGTCACTCGGCTTTGCCAACACATATTCACCAAACATCGAGCAAGCAAGAGGCAGTGCGAAAACCAATAATACGAATAGAATTTTCATTTCATGTTCTCCAACCAGGCCAACTTTCAGATAAGTCTTTGGTCCAAATAATCCAGTCCAGGCCCCCAAACTGCTGATTTAATATCTTGTCTTGAGAGGAACACATTCCTTCCATATAACTTATAACACGTCTAACATCTTAAAGTTTCACTGCATTAGTAAGTATTCATCCATCGATGTATTTCTTGTGAAGGGTCAATAAATCTCTCAGTCAAGTGTTCCGTAGCTATATAGCAATGCAAGTATACTTGGATCATATTATTATTACATAAATTTATTAGAATTAAGTTCAGACTTCTAAACGTTGAGATAGACATAACATATTGGATAAAAAATTGCTATTTTGTAGTTGTTCGTTTGTAGGGTAGAATAATTCCATGTTTAGACTAAAACGATAGTAACCATTATACTGTATGTCACCTGTGATGCCACCACTACACTTCGATCTTACGGGATCATTAAGCTCAGACTCTAACTTTAACATTTTATATCACCTACAAAGTGCTATCCGTTCAGAAACCTTAAGGGGGCTTTCGAATGCTGCGTTATCTACCTCCCCCCCGTGTTCATGTTTCTTGGGTTTCCAATATCAACTAAAACTCCGGTAGATCCATATGGATTTTTGATTTGTGTAACATCTTTTATATTACTTTTATATCAAAGTACTTCGGGCTGCTCTGCCTCTGGATGTTCGGAATCTACATGCGCTGCAAGAGATTGTTGGGATAAAAAGGCAAGTCCACAAATCTTGCATCTATGGTAATCAGACATATCAGATGACGAAATTGAAGCAAACATATTCCCGTTATATTATAGAACATTTGTTCTATTTGCTGGTTGCCGTTGAAAGTATCATACATTATCGTAGTCATTTTTGGGCTACCACATCTTATCTCAAATAGTAGGGTGAGGTTTGATCCTCCTATTGCACTTGATACCGTTTGACTGGTTGATATCATAGATTGACGACTAGTCAATTAGGACTCAAATATTCACTCGATTTGAGTACAATTTAAGGTTCCTTGCATCTGAATTACATTAGTTTTGATTACCTGATACGAATTCAACATCATCGTTCAAGTACAAACATGACAACTCAATGAAATGTTTGAAAGCACACTAACACACCTAATGTATGCAGATCTTTGTACTCTACTAACAGACGTGCTTTGCCCATGCTAGTACGACGTCTCCCCCCATTTTCAATAATAATTAATACGCTGGTTTGGTGCTTGAAAAAGAAGTGTTGGGATTACGAGCCTTCGTGTTAAATCGGCATTTTTGTAAGTGCGCTCCATTTCGGATCCTTACTATTCCACGGTTTCTCTGACAATCATTCAGCATTTCCAAGAGACATTCAAATACTGCAGATATACTTCTACATCTAGGTAGAAGAAAAATTGGCCGAACACCTTTATTCTGATATATGCAGACACATGTTACGTATAGATGAATCGATAAGGTTTGTTGGTGTAGCAAATCAGATGGGTAGTCTAGAAGCGACTGTGTATCGGCAAGGTTTGGTTCCATTGATGACTAGGGACCAGACTTCTCAATATGCAATACAAGCTGTGCTTCGTGCAGCAACACGACAAGACTTTGAAACTAATATCGGAAGGCTGCAGTATTCAATAGGAAAATACGACAAGCTGATTCGTGCAACAATCCCAATTCTACTTAGCAATAATGATCATGACAGCAAATTATATCTGCTTTTATCATTCGACATAGATTCGGATTTCAATTCGGTCATCGAAAAAGTACTGAAATATATAAAAAGTAACAAAGAGATATTTGATGTGAA
>AF_2010_repII_A100DRAFT_1000029_pt1 | contig 22678 bp, 25 predicted proteins | sample AmaForreplIIA100_FD_9198 | JGI IMG/M metagenome (IMG submission 9198) | reverse complement strand
TTTTCGTGGACGGCAGCAGCAGTAATAGACATGATAATGATGAAAAGCAATCCATTAGATCTATTCTTGAAGCAATAGCTGTGCATCCAACATAGGGATTGCTGATATGAGCCTGGATCAAGTAGTCAAAATTCTAGGCAACCAATTAGTTAAGACCATTCTTATATACATACATACGATTATCTTCTGTTCGTCAAGACCACTCTTAGATACATACATCAACATAACATTATATCATATCTATCAAAACCATTAATGAAATTCTTTACTAGTTTAACGCCGGATATTAAAGAAGACAAGAGTACTTCGCGACGGCTCCTGGTCATTGAGACGTCCAGGGTGTCCAGGGTTTGTACCTCTTTTTTTTGTGCTCATTTCTAGTACTTCCAGTGAGTTGTGGCAAAAGTACAAAGGAACTCAGATTCTATGTCTTTATTATGGCGTATGTATTTTTTCCAAAGACTACCGTATTGCCTGCTTGTATGTTCTGACTTGAATCTAGGAAGAGATCGAATGTTTGAACTTTACGCCTGTTCTATTCATAGGCCATGTAATTTATAATCCTTTAATGAAAGGATATGATTTATAATTTATCCGGTGATGACAGAATGAATGTTTATGCAAATGTAGAAAACAGACGTGGGATCAGTATCGTTGTCCTCCGAATTGTTCTAAATCGTAAATAGGTTGTCATTTCGAGATATTAAATGATTTTACTATGTCTTGTATGTATGAAAGATAATCAAAAAACTTTGGTTCTTGAGCTAGGTAGCTGACAATATATCCTTTATCGTCTTTCACTGCTAGGATTTCCATATCCTTCATGACACTACTCCCCTTTTCTCTTTGTTCTGTATACAAATACACTAATCTGTGCGCAGGGGTGCTATCGTTAAGCGATGTTTCGCCTGATTCCGACTTGATAAGATGAAAATCGGGTAATCTTGTTAATAAACTCGTAAGATGCGAAAGAACAAATGCCTCAAGTGATATTTTTTGGGAACGAGCAATATCAATTGAGCCAATAAACTTGCTAATCATGTTTTGTGGAGGTAGTTCATGGATTAATATTAGGAACCTTCCTTGAATTCCCCTTTCTTCTGAACTCGCACCTACAGATGATGGCAATCTGAATTCGACAATTGGCTTATCATAATCATAATTGATATTCTCCTTATTTGTTTCCGACGTTTCCATTTTTTGCCAACTAGATGGATATTGTAAGCGTATTCCGTAAGTAGAGTTTTCGTATGATATCACATGCACAGAACCAGATCGAACAATCGTTGTGTCCGGGTGAACAGGAGATATGAGTGCCAGAGCTCTCTGCTTAGGAGTATAGAGTATCATTATAACAGCCAGCATCAAAAGTAACGACAATGATAGCACAAATCGAGTCGTCGTACTAGATACAATTCGTTTCAAACCTCCCTCGAGTTTAATGATTCTCATACAATATATAGAGATACCTTCCAAATCATATCTGGACATTTAATATCTTGCTTAACATAGTTAACTAGTATGACAGTTACACTATAATAGCTACTTTAATTAACTTCCTCAGTCAACCACGATGTCTGGTTCCTCTGCATCATACCGAGACAGAATTTATATCGTTAAAGATGTAATCATCAAACTTGTAGAGTATGGGGAATTAACTCAGACATCATTAGTAAGCTACTGTGGCCTGAATTTGAAAAAACACAAGGGGATTTTAGATGAATTGGAATCAAACGACTTGATTAGGAGACTAGAGATGACGCAGGGAAAGAGAACAATAGCAATATACAAGCCTACATACAAAGGGATAGAATTTTGCAGATCCATTTTAGAACCTTATGAAAAGATGTTCCCGAGAACAAGAACTGTTCACGGTAGCACTGATAGCAGCAACCAGGACCAGAAGGCGGACGATGGTAGAAGCAGTAGTAGTATAAATAAGAAAGGACCGAGTCTTCTAACTATGATTTTTATCTAGACCATATTTCGTACCAATGTTTCTGTCTATTTCTTCCTTTTCCTTGTTATACTCGCTATATCTTTTATTCCATGTATTTATCGAAAGGTATTGCTTGACACCCACCAGTAGCCATATTGACGAGATGATAATGACTGCAAATAGCAGTATGCCGAGAACAATCCCGAATTCGTTTTCTATGTCGAGAACGGCCAAGAACGAAGGATGCTGTAATAGAAAAACTGACAGTCCTATCGCAAGTGGTGCCAGAATTAAAGCAGAGAGAAAAACGCCAAAAAGTGTCTTTCTTATCTTAAGAATTTGTTCAATAAAGTTATCGATTATACTTAGGACATTACTACGGGAGACAGGAAGTTCAACGTCTTTATCATCATTTTCTTCTTCTTTATTATTAGTAGAGTCATTATCATCGTAGCTCCCTTGTTTCATGTATCAGAAAGCACTAGATAATTCTTATTTGTCTTCTCATATATGTATGATGATTAACTTAGTTAATTTATTTTTATTATGCAAGGCTTAAGATATCACCGTTGGATGCACTTCCTGCTGTATCTGCGGAATATAATCCGATACTAGATTATTGAAATAGCTATTAAATTTCTCATTTGCTATTATGTCATCCGAATAAATGCCGAACGATATCACTTTACCCTTATGATAGCTCAGTTCGTAGGTGGCAATAACAGGCCTCAGAGTAGGTATAGAGTAGTGTAATAAAGATGCGTTATAGTTCATTAAAATTTTATCGTTAGGATTAGTTATATACTGTTCTTCATGATGTTGATATTCCCACGGATCGTTGGCAAAGGTTATATTACATGAATAGCACAGGTAGTTACTTCCAACCCATTGTGATGTTTCCTTGGCCCATCTTTCACTTACACTTCTCCATGCAGATTTACCATTAAACGCCCAACCGTGACCTTTCACTAAAGTTATACTGTCAGTGTTACGGTCGAACTTTACCTGAGTATAGAAGACGTTACCATCTAGTAATATCATAGTCCCGCCATTTGATACAAAATTTTTTAGATAGTCGTACTCCTGTTGTGTAACATATTCTTGATGTCCGAGGATTATGACATCATATGCATTGCGATTTATATCTACACCTCCATGGCCACCGTTGGCCTCAAAAATCGATCCATTATCTACATCCGCGTCAGTTAAAATTGCGATATCTGATTCTGGACTTACCAGCTTGAGGTTCTTTAATAAAGAAAGCATTGCAAAGGCTGAATGTGTTTTTGTTGTTGGTGTGATTGTTGGGTATTTAATTACCCTATGTGATAATAGACTTAGGTCACTTGTAATATTTGTATTTGCTGGTGTATGACTGTATTTTTGGTAGAAAACATAAAAGGAATTATTATAGGCTGCTGCAGTAAATGTCGGTTCTACTAGAGCAATACGCACTTCCCTTCCAAATTGACTGCTAATATTAGCATTAATACCCTCTACAGTTATTCCCGTTTGAGTACTGCCTTTAGTAGGGACGTTATAGTCGTCATACGTAGCGACACTATTATTATTATTATTATTTGAGTTTAATATTGGAATGATGATATTTAATCCTGTTATGCCCTGTTCAATATTGGCCGGCAAGGAATATTTCGGTGCTCCCCTTGTCCGGTTATTGTTGTTAATTCCAATTTCTTCCTTCTGAATCACAGATAGCCCTCTTGGACTGATTCTTCCATGAACTACCACACGTAGTTGTGCAAATAATGGTCTGTTACTTGACACGATAAGAAGAATGTATGTATATACAGCCATGACCATGAGAAGAAGAACTATTACTCCGATGGCCGATCTTTCCGAATGTTTCATGTCCGAAAACGACGCTTATTATTGGCGCCCCCTATGTACTCTATATAGACAAATCAGTCTATAAATCTAAGGTAACAATGTTAATTTACAAGGTTAATCAAGTTCTTAATATCCGTCAGAATGCTAGTTGGCTGAAGGAAGAAAAATTTGTTTTCGATTAGTCTAAGCACGGATGGTGTGGGAATTCTCTCTCGAAGTACCGCAAGTGTCGCTGCCGTCGGTTGTTGCAGTCCTGTCTGGAATGGGTTTATCAAAAGTGGAAACACTATATGAACACAGCTTCAAATACGAATAACGCCACTGTCGTCACAACAATCGATTACAAGACACTAATTTTAGAACAGATATCAAGAGCTCCGGGTATAAGGTACCGAGAGATTCTCAGACTAACTGGACTGACCAACGGAACACTCGAATATCATCTAAAAATATTGGAGAGGATGCATAAAGTAAATGTCGACAGGCATGACGGCAGAAGAGCCAGGTACTATTCCATCGACATGTCGGCAGATGATGCACATATAATAGGATACATCAGAAACAATGTTGCTAGGAACATAGTATCTTTTGTCCTTGAACACGATCTATGCACCTTTAGGGAGATCGTTGATCATATTAGCAAAGCGCCGTCAACGGCATCATGGCACCTAAAGAGGCTTTCTGAGGCTGGAATAGTATCAATCATTTTCGGACAGGAATACCAGCTTTATAGAGTTGTAAACAATAACCTTGTGAAGGATGTATTGTGCAAGTACAAGGAAAACTCTTGGGGCGAAATGGCAAACAGGTATTCCGAGATGTTCGGGGAGCTTTAGGATAGATAAAAGCGAAATGACGCTCAGAATTGAATCGTGGACTCGCACCCGTTGAACTTTTAGGGCACCGTCTTAGCTCTTACTCTTAGACAATTGAATTACGATGCTATAGCCGCCACGTAAATTAACAATGTTAACTTACAACGTTAATCAAGTCCTTAATATCATGTGAGTGAATATCACCTTGCCAGATGTGAGAATATTATGGGTTCGGTTAGCGCGGCGGGTGCGATTAGTGTGATGTGCGGCTTGGTATGTCCATACAAGTAGGAAGGATTAAAGGAATACCTATTAGATTACACTTTACGTTACTACTGGTATCATCCCTAACAACGTGGATCCTCACGGCGACATTCATGCCCGAGCTCTATCCTGGCCTGAATGTTTCTGCGTATTGGATTATGGGTATCGGAGGTTCAATCATTCTTATTGTATCAGTACTCTTACATGAACTAGCACACTCATTTGTTGCACAAATGTACGGACTTAAGGTACGTGAAATAGTCCTATACATTTTCGGAGGGGTATCAGTCATCGAAAATCAAGATGAACTAGCATCTAAAGATTTTCGTAAAGAGCTTAAGATTGCTGCAGTAGGTCCCTTAACCAGTTTTGTTATTGCTGCGATATTGAGTGTATCATTCTTCTTGATCTCTAGTACAGGCTATACTGTGATGGATGCTAATACTAGTCACATTAGTGGTACCAGATACGTACAAGACACTATTGTACTAGGTGTACTTCAGTATGGCGCACTTGTTAACATAGTTGTTGGAGGATTCAACCTTATACCAGCTTTTCCCTGCGATGGTGGAAGGATACTGCGGACGCTTCTACTCAGATCGAAAAATGATTTCGATAAATCTACAAAAATCACTATAAGAATCGGAATAGCTGTATCTTATGGATTCATTGGACTCGGTTTCTTTACCATAATATTTGGGTCGTATATTAGTGGATTTTGGATTTTGCTTATAGGGTGGTTTCTATATAGCGCGGCACGAGCCTATTTGCAACAACATCATACCAAACGATACGAGAACATATTAGGATGATGATTTAGGTTGAAGCATATTTTGTAGAACAAACAAGATCGTTTTGTTATCCTGTCTGTGCCACCACTCTTTTGGCTCGGTCCGGTCCCATGTGTTGATAGATTGTGTACGGTTAATCTCTACTACCCAAAGAGAACGCGATAGGTATACACTTCGAGATATCTCAGGCGGTTAGCTAAAAGGCGCATAGGTCAGTTCGCGCGATCCAAAACAAATATAATAATAGGCATCCCAAATCCTGGGAGGGATATTCTAATGGCTAGGAGAGCTGTTGTCTTAGGAATCGGTGGCGCGGTGTTCATTATAGGAATTGCCGGAATTGTCTATGCTATGCCTCAAATAGTGAAAGACTACGGAGTACAATCGACTTCGACTCCTCCCTATACTGCTATGACGCCAGTGCCGACACCGTCCATACTTTACGTTGAAATAGGTTTCATTATTGTATTCATCGGTGGTTTAGTGATCATGTCTTATGGGGCCACTCTTAAAGGCAGAGTCTCTCAACCCGAACTAGGTAAGTGACACCAATCAGCAATCGAAATAACTAGCCAAGTGCTCGAAAACTCGACTGTTCTCATTTATTGAGTCGTCCGGAAATAAGTAAGGATTATTTACTATAGAATTCATAAGTGTAGCAAGTGATAGGATATTCGTATAGGTAGAAATATTCGTATTGATAATGCAGGGGCTATGCGAATTAATGTTGTCGTTGTAACAAGCGTGATATTTCTTCTTAGTGCAGGCACTGCGAGTACTGTCACCTATGCCCAATTACTTCCTAGCGGTCAAAGTCCTAGTACTGCAGCTGGTCCAGGATTATTGCAGCAGCAACCAAGCCAGCCAAAGTTACATTTAGTAAAAATTACATCTCCCCATAAAGGTCAGCAGGTTCCTGTTGGCAAAGACCTCCTGATATCTGGAACATCCGCTAGCAACGGAACCTCTACTTGCAAGGTTTCAATTAAAGTGAATGGCATTAATCCGTATCATGATTCATTACCCGTCGGAACAACAGCAAATCAGGGCGATTATTCTAGATGGAGCTTTATGCTTACATCTGCTTACACTACCATTAAGCAAGGACAAAATAAGCTCATGGCCAAATTTGCTTGTGCAGACAATCCCAGTCTGTTATCAAAGACTAGTGTAAACGTGACCGGTGTGGCTGGCGGACCTGCGACCGGCGTTAACAGCAGCGCGATAGAAGGAAGCGGATTATCGCCTTCAAATAACATTGTTTCCTCACAATCAACATCCGGTTCAGCCCCCCATGGGGCTAGTTTTGGAAGCGGCAGCAGTGGTGGGAAAATCATAACCGAATCCAAACACAGCAAAATTATCAAGTGAAATCTATATTTTCTAAGATGTCGTGCCTGATGTCGATCAATGAAACTGCTGGTTCATTCCGTAACAGACGCTTTGTGTATACATCTCAAGATGTTCTAACATAAATATCTATGAGTATTGGTTCTCCCTTATTCCTCCATCCCCCCTAGCCCGACAAAGTCTCAAATCATCAGAGTTTTTGTTGATATTTGAGTTTTTTTAGGAGTGACCCACCGTCTTTTTCCTAAATTGCATAAATCTTTCGCTTAAATCTTCCTCAAGAATAGCAATGATAGATTGTAGCTTCTCAATTCTAGTTTCGCATCGTAATATTATTTGATCTTTCTCGTTAAGTTCTTTCTGTAGATGAGATATCAGCGAATACGCATCATTCAACTCATGCCATTTATTTGTATAGTCCTTGATGCACGTTAATTCTTGGATATAGCGGTCGATCCTTTCTAAACTCATTTCCGAGGACTTCCTATCGGCACATAGCCTCTCAATATCGCGGTCTTTGCAGCAATGATGAGCTGGTGCAGATAAACTTCAAAGTTCAAGTGGAAAGGGTCCTCGGTAATCGACGCCTGTCCAAGACTAATTTTTGGATTGACTTGTTTGACCCAGCAAATTCTCTCTACCGCGCTTAGGAGCATTATCGGATAATCCAGTGGCAAATCCTTTGCTTCAGTCGGATATTTTATAATTGAATTGACCACCCTAGCTATGTTAAGTTCCTCCTCAAGAACCTTTGCCTCCCCCAGTTGTTTGGCGTATTCTTCCGTTTCCTTTCTGATACTGGCGTACTGTTGTGCATACGCCGAACTAATCTTTTCGAAAGTCTTGTCGACCATTTTTGTCAGCTCAGCAGATAATGGTTGGAGAGCTCCTCTAGTTGTTTCTATAATCGAGTCGGCTTGCGCCCTCAAGCCTTCCAGCTGAATTTGCTTCTCCTTAATGTTACCCTCTAGTTCAGCTCTCTTTTTCAACAAAATTTGGATTTGCTCTTCTATCTTTAGGAGGTCGCCGTATCTGCTAACTTCTTTGAAGACTTCTTCTGGTCTATCATATTTTTTGGCCAAGTCGTACAAAGTTTTTACAGTCGAGATGCTGTACGAAAGATCAAACAACAAGGTCTCAGCCATTTGCAGCACCTCTCGAAAGCGCGCATATTCTTCTTTTGCAATCTTAAGTTTTCTTTCTTCTTCTTTTTTAGTGGTTTCAAGTTCTTCAAGTTCCAACTGAATGTCGATCAGTTTTGTGTATGTGTTTACTGCATCGAGAACCGATCGCGCGTCAGGACCATATTTTTTACACATTTCCGCAAGAGTTGTAAGAAAAGTTAGATCGAATCCTTGGGATTTCAATCTGCCATACAAGTCTAGGGATCCTTGTATGCCGGCCTTTTCATGTTCAAGGTCTCCGATCTCTGACAGCAAAGACGATACATTTGCCTCCAGTCCATCTTTTCGTTTCGAAATGACACTGAGTTTCTCCTTGAGGGATTCGATACTGCCAAAATTATTAACAGCATTTAATATCTTGGTGGGTTCTCCATAAGTTCTTGCAGCTTTAATGATACTCTCTAATTCAGGCGAGCCTATTCCAAGTTTGTCCAAGTCAGCTTTAGACGCTATCACATTTGTTAAATCGTCAATCGACACATTTGGCAACTTTTCGTTAACATCTTGGAGGAGTAGGACAAGTGGAGTGATGTCGAGTTTAACCCTGGCTGCCTCCTTTAACAGGAAAGAGACTTGATCAATGTTCAATCCAGATGAATCCAGATGTCGCTTTACAGAAATCAGATCCTGGACTTCGCCCACAGATACACCCAACTTGACTAATTCAGATAGCAAATTAAGGGCCGCATGCTTTAGTGTCGAATCCTTCACCTCAGTTCCTCTCGAGTATAACTTGACAGTAGTCTCGCTCCACTCTCCTTTGGTTAACTCGCTGATATCCTGGTTAGTGTACCCGGCCTCTCTCAAGACCGCCATACAGTTTTTAGCTGTCTCAAGCTCTTGACCCCTTAATGGGTGTCTTAGCCAGCAATTGCAATTCCTTAATTGTGTACTCTACTGATTTTTGATCTGAATCCATATCTTTTTTTGACGGGTCCTGCAGAATAATTAAGGATAACGATGGGGGGCAATGAGATAATAGGAGACAACGATGGGGAATAATGGGGGGTATTGAATTTTTGTATTCAGGATGGTGCTCATTAACCACTAAAATACCATTCTTGTTATCGGTTGAATATCCCTAGAGGGAACGCAAGTCTTGAGCGAAGGGTATTTGGTTATATGCGGTGAAAACTCGGCCCTTCGTTAGCCAAGAACCGATGGATCTAATCAAACTGGCGAGCAAGACTTTATCAAAAATATAACAATTCAAAAAATAATACAGATATTCCAAATAAAGATGACCATTCTCGGCGGATTATAACCCCTATTGGTGCACGACGTCAGCCGTGGAACAAAAAATGCAACATCGTCAACAAAAATTGTCAATATGGCGTTCCAGAGTCTCTTTTGGACTGATTTATGACAAAGTGCCAGGATAAGGGCAGTGTCTGTAATCACCAAAAATTTATTTCCATCGAATCAGTCGACGAACAGGGCTAACGATCCCAAATCAGAACGCAACAACCGAAATTAATGATTGATGCGCATAGAGTGATCTGTCCTCTAAGCACAGCGCCAAGGGCTAGCGTGCAAAAATGGACTGCAGTAATACCGATAGCCCGGATTGTCAGATGAATGGTAACAGCCATTCACCTCGCACTACTGACCAAATCGGCCTCGAGGGACTTTCTGTTGAACGGTAATTGAAGCACAATTTGCGTGTTCGATCGGATTAATTTGTAATCAGCTTAATATGCAAAAAAACTTATTTACTAGACTTGAACTATCACATCACAAGTCTGTATCAGTATCTGCGCATTATTTCTATTACCTCCTCATCGCTAACTTGGGAAAAATCTTTATAAAACTCTCCAACAGCCGAAAACGCTACTGGCAAAAATAAAACTATTACCTGATCAACTTTTTGTTCTTCTTTAAGCCTATCAAAAGTATCTTTAGGAGCTACTGGAACGGCAACCATCAGTGTTTTTGGTTGCTGACCACCTAACCATCGTATTGCTGCAATCATTGTTGCACCTGTAGCTATGCCATCATCCACTAGAATTACGATTTTATTCATTAAGACATACTGTTTGCTCCCTCTGAATCTCACTAAACGACGTTGAATCTCCTTTTCTTGTACGAATATCTGTTCATTGATGTATTCCTGCTGCACATTTAGCGTCCTAATTACGTGTTCATTAGGAAAGAAACTCCCGTCATGCATTACTGCCCCTATCGCAAGTTCAGGATTGTGAGGTGCCCCAATTTTCCGGGATACCACAATATCTAATTCAGCTCCAAGACTTGATGCTATTATATCTCCAATCACCACTCCACCCCTAGGAATAGCCATAATGATTATTTCATTATCAGATTTCTCTAACATTAATTTCAATTTAGCAGCTAGTCTTCTGGCAGCGTCTTCTCTATCTTTGAATATGAACCCTTCATCTCTATCTCTCTGGGTAAAATCCTTCTAAAAATTGTTATCATTATAGCATTCCAATGGTGCCGTACTACCTGGTTTCCAGGAAGTGGCCGTGATGTCCACCGAGTCTATACTATCATTTCAACAAATATATCAATGCAATTCAGAATGTTTGGTGAACTGTGACGTCACTTGCTAGGTGGATCGATATTCGGGGCAGCAGACAGATTCTAGCTTACTTTCTGCGTTCCTGCACAAACGTTACTCATTGCTGCTGACCAGCCTTTACTGACCAAAACAATTGTCGATAATTTCACCTGTTTCATTATGAATAAGCGTGTGATCTGTGTGAAAGTGATACTTTCCCGACAACAATTGCCAAAATTCATCCAGCTTTTTTTGTGGTCCTTTTTCTGCTTTACGACTATTGAATAGACTGTTTAAGGTTTCAAGTTCTTCTTGTGTTATATACTTCCGTTTAATCATTTTGAATCTACGAATCGGAAATAAGCATATCAACTAGCACTTGTAACATAATATTGACGAAGCAAGTATTAGAATATATTCCTTCAGATCCTTATATCATGTTCAAATTTTCTAGCTTATATTCACCTTCTACCTCGGTTACTATCCAATTCAACAATAGATTCATTGCCAGCTATCCCTATCACCACTACATCCACAAGACCTGAAGAACGGACTAGGTGCTGTTAGTATTACTCTTAGAAATTAAATTTACAGGCGAGACACAAGATGATTCGTAAGTCTTAGCCTACTGGGCTACAATTATGCGCTACAATTTAATCTTGACACTGTCTCCATCAACTCTAGTCTCATAAGTGGTCTGATCATACGTCTTGATATGAGCCATAAGTTGACCTACGTTTTCGAAAAATTTTTGCCACGTTTGCGGTAGTGGTTCCATTTCCTGGGAAGGCGTTAAGATAGGTTCTGAAAGCTTCTTTCCTGTGGTGATATCAAATGTCGAACCGTGAAAAGGACATGTTACGGTGGATCCTCTTAAATTGCCCATCGAAAGAAGCGCATTCATATGACCACATCTATCACTGATGGCAAAGTATTTGCCACTAACGTTAGCAACTAATACTTCTTTTCCATCTACTTCTACATGTTTCATCTTTCCATCAGGGATCTCGTTCACTTTTGCAACTTGAACAAACTCGTTTTTAGTCATATCGGTAGAATAATGCGAGTCGTATATTTAAGGCTAGTAACTTTGTAAGCTCAACTTTCAAATTAAAATCTACCAACGACCACATAGTTCATTGTGTTACCGGCATTTCTTCTATAGGCCCATCTTTTATGACCCAGTTAAAGTATAATTATTACATCAGTAACCATAATTATACATATATTAGATGACAGTCGTTCGACACGATTCTTCGGTCCCAAGATTAGTGTAGACAACATAATTTATGCACGTTTGACAAATAATTTCTAGACGTACAGTCTGTGTTTGGCAGTTGATTCTGTGTTTGGCGAGCGATCAAAATATACTCTTCAGAATCGATAGCATTATTAGAATACTGATATATTACTTCTTATTAGGAAATTCAAAATATTGTATATTGAAAAAAATAGATGATTGGACAATGTTTTGTTGTTAACACGGTGCTCCGGTTTCTTTTGTTATATTCATATTACATTCATGGGCCGACATTGCTGCCAGGGCTACGATGGCCAAAGAAAAGGCCGTTGTTGTTCCTGTACATTCCACTACCGCCGCTGCAATAATGACCAAACATACCTTTTCCCTCTGGATGAGTCAATCCATTTGCAAATGGGAGTTGCATATTTGAAAGCACTTTTCCATTCCCGGCATCCACTATTACTTTATGGATATTACTGTTAGCATCTACAACGTGCGCTACGTACACCAAGAATCCATTAACTACCCCAAGATGCGCGGAGATTACATGGGAATCAGCACCTACCGCCGATTGTGCACCTGAAGCAGCTGTGCTCAAACTGACATTCGCCTTAGACTGAATCATTTGCGAAAGTCTTGGGAATACCTGTACTGAACCTGTCAAATTTTTTAGAGGAATAGAACCTGCACTTTGGACATTAGCGCTGCTGCTTTGATTCTGAGCACTTGCAACCTGCTGTATGAAAGAGGACATTAAAGTTCCTGTTATTATTGATGTACTTGCTGCTATTACTGCGATTATCAGCATGTTTCGTTTTCTTATAGTTATCATTCCTTTTTGTTTCACCTCTTAGTTAAGAGTAATTTAGATGGACTGAAATAAAACCTGCTAAACCATGTGAGTTAACAATGTTAACTTACAACGTTAATCAAGTGCTTAATATTCAGCACGTAGATAAAAATATTAGAATGGTGAAAAATAGAGATGAGTTCAACTAATAAACAGTTTTTTATGAATCAGGTAGTTTGGATTGGAATATCTTTTGCCATGAGCCTCATGATTTCGATACTACTGCCATTTCCAATATCACTGGTTGTCATGGTAGGAACTTTCGTGCTGCTAAATTTCTACCTAAGAAGAAGGATGATTGGAAGAACTGGTAGTCTTAATGGTAGAGGCATCCTAGGTGGTATGTTCAGCCCTACGGCGGCCTATGCTGATTTAATGAAATATTACTGTATGAGATGTGGAACACAGCATAAGCAGGTAGAATGTCCAAAGTGCAGTTCAAAAATGAAGAGGATAGGATAGGATGCTATGATCAAAATATTTAGGCACTGGAAACCAAAGGGAAAAATGTATAGCTTAAGATGTAACCAGTGCGGATTAGGCTTTCTTTCTAGCTTCCATCTCGAAGCACCAATTTGCGGTAGATGTATGCAAAAAGCTAAATCACTAGATTCCACCATAGACTACGAAATGATATGCAGCAAATGCGGTATTAATGGGGTAATATATGGGAAAGAAACCTGTCATTCTTGTTATTTTGGATTTGACAAGAAAGAAGAACAGCCTATGCGATAGTCTGGATAGGGAATATGAAATCAGTCGATAAGATAGCTACATTACATGCCCTTCAAACCTGATATGCCACTCGTAAGTGAACATTCAAAAGTATACGCCGTACGCTCCATGATGATGTATATCCTTCTATACCGACTAGTATGGCTAGTAATATTCATATCCTAGATCGTAGAATGCTTGCATCGATGTAGTTGTAATTTAGAAGGTAGGCTCTTTGATAGTGCATGGGCGTGTTTAGGACAAAGTTATCGACATGATTTTCGGACCAGGGACGGGCCTCCAATCGTCCGTAACATGATATGAGCCTATTCTCTATGTCAGTAATTAAAACCACGGCAGATCGACAGGATTGGCATATCTGACTGTAGCGGCCATACGTATAAAGAATTGAACTTACTATATTTAACGAGTTGTAATCTTTCGATTAAGGAAATACCTCAATTCCAATAAGACGAATTAACGACTCATACTTGGTAGAGTTCCGATTATTTCCTATCACATGAGAACCCGCTGTTTATAGAATAATAATAGTAGTAATAATTATACAACAAGTTAAAGCCAATGAACCTCTAGAGTACCAATACATATTGCGTAAATAACAAAATGATCTACACGTAACCTATGATACAGAAACAACATCCAGAAAGATTGCGTGCGGTTTGTCTTCTTTTAGCAATAACACCTGTTATTGCTACATTTGCAGTCTCATCTAACGGAATAGGGCTATTAGCTTATGCGTCAAATGGTAAACCAAATTGTCCCACGAATGATTATAGAAGTGGCGTCAATCAAGCGACAATACAATCAGCTTCGCAAGTTGCAATTGGTAATAATAACAAACAGATTATTATACAGAATGGCGATCAGAAGGGCATAGCTGACAATAACAGCAACAATAAATGCATGAGTGACCATAATCACAAATATAATAAAAATCATGATAGTCACTATCTAATACAAAACGCGGAACAGTACGCAAGAGGAGATAATAACAATCAGTATTTGATCCAGAACTCTGACCAGAGTTCGTTTTCAGGTAACTTGCAGCTTTGGATCGAACATCTAAAAGAGAAGATATTGAGTCACATGCTTGATAACCTGAATTAGAATAATTACATCAGAATATGTCACATTACATTTTTATAATTTTTCATATCAGAAGAGATTGATTCAATTGAACTCAAAAGGGAAGCTATCATCGTTGTCAATACGGGCTTTGTCTATCATAATAATAGTGTTTATTACTAGTTTCATTATATGGTCCAATATGTACGTCCTCTCAGAGGGTCAAATAGCAACGCCCAGCATAAGGATAACATCACCCACTAACGGTCAGACCGTTTCAATCGGTGACAAACTTACAGTTTCAGGCATTTGGACAGGCAACGTTAGCCGTAATACTCCTTGTTATGTTTCAGTCATTGTAAATAATATGAAACCGTATCAAAATGCCACACCAGCTGGCCCGAACGGAGCAAAAGATTATTCCAACTGGCACTATAATGTTTCAACGAAATACACGGCTATTAAAGAAGGACAAAACAAGATAACTGCCAAACTATCATGTTTACAAACCGGTATCAGTGGTACTAATCTAGCGAATATTACTGGTCCATCTACTAACTTGGTTAAATGGAATAGTGTAAATGTAACGGGAGTATCAAAATCAGGCAACAATCAAACGACATCGAATTCGACTATCCATCAGCAACAAAAACAGGATCGATTCAAAGCAGGCGGTAATGCCACTGCTGGTTCAAACGGTACTTTATTAACAACAACCCATGACAAGACTAGCAAAAGTAATTATAATGGTGCTAAATCCTTATCCGTTTCAGTTAAGACTTCACAGAATATTGTTAACGGTAGGGGTACATCAACTATAACGGCTTTAGCTAATGATGCTGCTACAGGTAAGAAAGTTGAGAATGCGATTGTGAGACTAAAGATTACCTTTCCATCTAACAGTACATCTAAAGAAATCGTGGGTCATAACGGTGAGGTTGACTATTCTGCAAAAATAAAACCGGCCCCAAATAATAACAGTAACATGAGTTTTAGGGTTACGGTGGAAGCATCTGCACCCGGCTACATTTCGACGTCCAAGACAACAACATCCTCATCCTCATCCTTCGCATCTAAGTCAACCGAGACATCCAGCAGCAGTCATGAGGGGTCGATCGAAAACCTTACACAAAATATACTGAAAGATGTTCAAAAGAAATTAAAAGAAAACGGTATTAATGATACTCTTGGTTAGTAGACGGAAAAATCCTTTGAGTCTTCCAGAGACTAGCAGTCGTGATAGCCAATAACAAAGCCTTTTCCTAAAAATTAGGTGAAGGTCTGGGTAGCCCTAATGATCTAGAGTGTTAAAGCGCATTCTTTGATGTGGTAGTACACAAAAAGATGATCTGGTAACCTGCGTGGTGAAACCTTACTCTTCGCCTAAGTTAAGGCATCTCTCACTTTTACTTTAGCCTTGTTAAGTGTTTCAGAGCTAGGCTTTCCTTCCGCATGTTCCTCTTCTGTCTTTATTTTTGCTTCAGCATCCTGAGTTGTATTCTTTATCTTCTTTGCAATGTCGGTCATTTATGTCAGCTCATCTATAGCCAATATAGTATAATACGCTTTGTTAAGCCTGCTAACGTCATAGCGTGCCCCATTGATCAGTAATAAATAGTTTGCAGGCCTATTAACGTATAGGAATGATAATGACAGGAATCGGAGTTAATTTTCATCATCTGATTTTTACAACACATTATGTGGTGGTGAAGCAATAAATGAGATCCTCAAAGCGACGAGATGTACCAAAAGAAGGAATAATAACTCCTGAGGAAGTCGCAGGCAGAATTAAAGAAGTGGCAAAGAATATACGCGAGATTTCTACAACTGCAAGAGACACAGTAAAGAAGTTCCACGAGAGTGGAGCAATAACAGAGCTGGGAGAGGCTGTACAGGAAGCTGCCACTGCAGGGAGGGATACAGCGAGAGAGATTAGGGATACAGCTGAAGAAGTTCGAGACAGCCATGTAGCGGCTGATACTGCTCGTGCTATTGAAGAAACAGCAAAGACAGCTGGTCAAACAATACAGGTTGCAGAAGATACGGCCAAACAGGTTCCGGTTGCGGCACCCAAAACAACCAGGACTGCAAGAAAAGGAGCTGTTAAGGCATATGTAGCCACAAAACGTAGTTCACGTCCTGTAAAGAGCAAGCTCAAGAAAGGAACTGTTAGGATGAGAACTGAAGCAACAAAGCTTAGCCGAAAGGCAACTAGAAAGCTTACCAAGCAAAAGAAAGCTACAGCCAGGTCGATTGATCGAACCCTAAAGAAATCAGCTAAGAAGAAGTAGTAGTAGTAGTAAAGGTAGAATCTGTTATTCGCTGCTTTTGTATTACTCCCATACCTAAGAAATAACGCCCGATAGAAAACTGTTTATAGACTAAAATATCATCAGAAAATGATTTGATCTGTCAGCGGAGAGACCCCTATACGAACGGAAGACGTTAGGATATTTCATTTCTACAATTATTGTGGCAATTATTGTTGCTGATTCCATAATAATTTTCTCGGATTCACACAATAAACCTTCTTCTACTTTTTTGGTTCTAAATATAACTGCAGCGACCGCTGCAAGCCTAGGTATAATCGCGGTATATCGTCACGGATTCCACGGAGTTCATGGTAGATCCTATCTGTTCCTGACACTGGGCATCATTTCTTGGTTCGCCGCAGACCTGACTCTTGCTTATTACTATTTTGCTTTAGGTATTGAGGAGCAAGTACTAGTATCTTTAACGGATGTATTATGGTTTATTGGATATCTATTTCTTGCAGCACATTTGTTCACAGTGCTTAGGTTAGTACGCAGTAACGTCAAATTGATAACTGTAGTACTAACATCGATAGCGACACTTTCGTTCATTATTTATATTGTGATTGACCTATTCAGTTCATCACATTTTCATACTGCAGGTGACTTTACGGCTCTGGTGGTGACTATCATCTATCCAATTTTGGATCTGATGTTATTTATGCCCTCATCGATAATACTAATCAGCGTACGGAAGGACGATATACAATCAATTCCATGGATTCTTTCATCCCTAGCTTTGTCAATCAATGCGATAGCGGATGAAGGATATTTGATCGACTATCAAAATGGCCTTCTGCAACACCTATTATTCTGGAATATTTTTTATGTGACAGATTTCATTTTGATGGCAGGTGCTCTTTTCTGGTATAATAAATTTCATATCTCACCAGAACGAAGAAAAATCAAGTTAACTCGCTAATAAGATATGTGAGCATCACTAAGCTTGTTCTGAACAATTTCGGAGCTAGTATTAAGAACGACGTTGATAAAAAGTATCTGAGAAAATCTAGAAAATCTCTTTTAGAGTCAAGGGGGAGTACGTTCGATATTCTAATATAATTCGAATCTTTCCCCGGCAAATGATCAAAACAACAGGATCTTCAGTTGTAATTGTTGCATTGCTACTCTCTGGCCTAGTGGTAAGCACTAGCGCGGGTGGGAGCACAGGTTTTCTACAGCCTGCTAAAGCACAACCAACAATGGCCGGCGAACAAATCCTTGGCGGTTTTACAAATCTTCGAGATCAGATCGTAAGGTGGGGGTAGATCAGATTTCTAAAGGGGGACTTGGTTTTTTAAAATCAGCTGCCGCATTCGTAGGCCTACATAACGTACAATTGTACATTAACGCGGCAAACAAGGATGTAGCCAAAAGTAATACCTCCGGAGTGGTTTCAGACCTCAAGAGAGTAGACAGGGCGTTAGTGAATGGTAGCAGCCTGATGTACGGTCTAGGTCGACGAATTAGTCAACTCGCTCAAAATAGTTCTGCAATTTCAGATAGCCATTCCAGGGACCAATCAGCTGCTATTGGAACTGACTTGAAAAATCTTGCTCTGAATTCTGTAGGAGGGAAAGCAGGTTCTACCAGTAAACCTAGCTGATAGTGCAGCTAGTTCCCAAACATTTTTTATGAATTCGAGCCTGGCTTACATTTTGTTGTCTTGCTCCCTTCAGGTGAGTAAATTAGATATTCAAGGAAGCACAAGTGTATACTGCACAAAGGATACCACCGGGTTACGTACTCAACCTAATCGCTTGGGCATATTTGCCTAAGCGGTTTGGGTTATCATTTCGCCACGCAAGAATTGGTTTTTTGCCTAAGGGTTCATCATTGCGTGGACGTATCATTGGAATGCTGAGCTGCTCACAGTTTTTCAAAAAGCTCTTCTTAACACATCACTATGATAAGATTTAGGAGCATACCAACAAACAGAATCTTCTCTTTTTTTACTTCTGGCAGGGGATCAATCAATAGTATTTGCTCACTCGTCCAAGAGCGATGTTTTTCTATTACTTGTTCACGTGTTCCGTCCTTACCGACCGTGAAAGGATTACCCTATTTCTCTGCCCTTTCAACCTAGGCTCCATGTTATTCTTCTTGCAAGGGACTTCCATAGTGGTTATTTCCTAAGACATCAAGATATTCAGGAGGCAACATAGAATCTCACTTACAATTACCAAAAGCCTGGAGTAGATTAGAAGTGATGATATCGATTCGAAATGTTCAAGCTAGTGCTAGTAGTTTCTAGTGCTACTGGAGACTAAGACTCCTTGTGTGGAATTCACCTGGGCCTATTCCTATTGTAACAGCATCGCTATTTTCTGATATAGTTGTATTATGAATAATCCTCTGGCTGTTGTCCTGTACATTTTATTATTCCCTCGATAATCATATTCTATAAATCCCTTTCGCTGCAGAAGAGAAAGGTAATCTTCAATTATATCTGATCCTGAAGAGAGTTCTTTCTTCACCATTTCTCGCAAAGAATTGAATTCGTCTTCAAGGTTAATGTCATTATAATTATTGTTAATATCGTTACTGTTATGCAAATCGCCCATACCTAAAATTCGTGCAATCACATCCAGCTTTAGTCCTCTCAGTGGAAACGATTCATCAGATTTCACTGAGGCTGTTTCACATATGTCTTCTGTTGTAACCACTCCGATTATCTCTCCTTCTTTATATATTACGTGATTTCCTTCTTGCCGATAACAGTTCCAGCCTGAGTTACTGTATTTGGTGGAATTTGACTTCCAGGCAAAATAATTACAGATGCTCCTATCGCACAATGATTTCCTATTACTGCTCCGAAATGATCCGTGCCGGTATCCATCAACCTCTTCGTAGTTTGATATCTCACATTTTCCCTGTCATGCAAGACGTTTACAGTTCCAGAATATCCCCCTAACCAAACGTTCTCTCCTATTATAGTATCCAAGATTACGTTCTGATGTGCAATCATGTCATGACCTTCGAAAAATGACTTGCCGATCTCACAGTTAAATCCAATCTTTGTATTGCAACCTAGCATAGAATTCCTGACAAGTGAACTCATCCCAATAAAACTTCCACTTCCAATATATGTTGGACCAATTAGCTTGCAGAAATCATCTATGGTGACACCATCTTCTATTGCACATGGTCCACGTATTACACTTGTTGTCGCCACGCTTGCATCAGGTGAAACTATACTACGGGTTATTTCGTTATGTAAAACAGTTTGGACACCGCGAAGAAAGTCCCAAGGGTATGTAAGAAGATCAACTCTTAATGCTCGATCTATACAGGTATTACTGTGAAATGTAGCCGATAAATTATGTATAAGCGAGTTTATCGGTATTTCGACCGAATCATCCTTAACCTCTATGGGTGTTGGCAATCCAGTCCGATTCCTAGAACCGTATTCGCTTGCACTTCTAGTGTATTTCTCAGAATCCTCTTCGCTGTCACAAAATTCATTTACCGTAATGGCTGGAAAATTATTCTGAACCAATGTACTAGCGTTAGAGAATTTATCAGGTATTCTTACTGTGTCTATGTCAAAAATGCTTTGGGCAATATTGACATTTCTCACAATCAAAGGGTAACCAAGAAGCTTTAGCGAAGATGCAGGACATTCTTTCTCACTTTCTAATAACGCATGTAGATTGTGTTTCGCATCCCTGAAGGTTAATTCCAAATTGCTCCTCTATTCCTTTTCACTTCTATGACTACCTTGGCTCGGTTTTTCTTGGTTCAGACATTGTTATGCGTAAACATTTCATGAATTTCTTTCTACGAATATCTGATACTCAGTATTATACGTAAAAAACGAACTCTCTTAACGGACATATTTGTCTAGTCTCTCCTGTCAGCAATTGCTCTCTACTAGACTAGTGGTGATACTGATGGGGACTCTCCTCAAGTGAGGAAGCCTTATCTTTTTTCACAAACGGAGTATAAGGAAGGAAGGGTTGCCGTAGGGACATACATATGATTGCTCAGGGTCCGCACGTGTTGAATGCGCTTGTTTCACTAGATCTATCTCCATTCAGCATTTTGATAACAAGTGCATGTGTAATATTATGTTCGATAATATCGTACTACTATTTCAGATCATACAGACTTTGTGGAATCGGATACCTGCTCGGGCTGCCTATGGGTTTTGCCCTGCTAGGTATCTCATTTGTCTTTGAGCACATAACGTTAATCTATTACGGTAATAACATGTTATACCAGCATCTCTTCTTCTGGATGCAGCTAGCACTCCAGTCAGAAGCACTGGCATTAATAGCTGTGTCATATATTCTAAGAGGCAACGTCTACAGTAGCGGCGGTAGGATTGGTAGTAGCAGCAGTAATAGCAGTATTATTGGTAGAAATCCCAAAACATCAGGTAGTCATGACTTAATAAAATTCCTTGTTCCCCATAAGATCTCCAACAAGACTCGTGCCATTGTGACCAATGTTATAACGAGTGTTCTTATATCGGTTGCATTTATGGTTCCAATTTCTGTACTATTTATGCAGCCATACCTCAATCTTATCGAATTTGCCGACTTCGGTTTTTATGTGAGAATATTCAATATGACTTTGCTAGGTTATATTTTCATAAGCGCGATTATGTCCTTGGTAAAGGCAGGTGACATTAAATTGCTATTAATTCCTGCCGCATTTGGATTACTTTGGCTTGAGCAATATTCATTACTGCTTGCATATGTCGATAATAACTCGTTGCCATTTGTTGGATCCATAATTTCACGGATGACCGGATTAGCATTGTTCGTCTACAGCATACATCATGTAATCTCAGGCAGGATGAGCGGAGAAATAGAGATCCAGCCAAGAGAAAAGATATGACCTCCATTTCGGGAAGCTACGATGAAGTGACGTTACGTTAAGATCGTGGTTCTGCTAGCGTAAATGTATCAACCATTTTGTCCACGACTGACACGAACCTATTAAATTCATCCGATCTCGAAGTATGGGTTGATGACGACTTCCTTGTTCCTGAAAAGCTTAAACTAGGCGGATGGTCCATGAAGTTGGTAATATCCAGGCTATTTTAGGTCCTCGCAAAAATATTGTATATTGAATTCTAATACTATCAATGCTCGGGTTTAATGCTAGATGACTCCTGAGATTAGATAACACTTCAGCCTAGAAGAGTCGCCCTAGACAATAATTTTTTAAATCTGATGAATCTTCTCACTTCATGTATGAGCAAAAGCAACCGTAGCCGTAGCATGACACACGATGATGATCTGAAGAAACCGAAAACTGAGACCATCACGTTTAGATTATCAAATACACTTATTGATGAATTAAGAAAAGAGGCTGAACAGGAAAGAATGAGCCTAAATGCATTTGTTTCAAAGATTTTCCTAAATCATGTGCAGTGGGAGAGATACGAGAGAAAGGTAGGACTTTTACCCATGACCAAGCCTTTCTTAAAGGAAGTTATCAACCAATTAACCGATGAAAAGATAACAAATCTCGCTCAAAAAATCGAAAGAGAGAATTTTAAAAACATACTGATACTAATGAGACAAAGGCATAACGCTCAAGATTTTGTAGAAGTTCTTCGTACCTGGTTGACGGTATCATGGATGCAACTCTACCTTGTCGACAGGAATCACTCGTATCTTTTGAACATACAGCATGACATGGGGCGCAAATGGTCACTTTATGTTAAGACCCTTGTAGCAGAGCTTGCGCAAGACATCTTGGGTAAACAGATAGAAATCAAAATAAGTGACAATATAATATCTTTAAT
>AF_2010_repII_A100DRAFT_1000028_pt1 | contig 22770 bp, 21 predicted proteins | sample AmaForreplIIA100_FD_9198 | JGI IMG/M metagenome (IMG submission 9198) | reverse complement strand
TAGTTCAAGCGCCTGAATCTTCGCGAATTGACCTTCCTTTAGACCAATAATAATACCAATTTTTTCTGCGTTCGATGCGTTATATATTGCTAGCACAGCCTTTTTCTTTATCATCTCGGCAAGATCGTTAATTTGTGAGTAATCCTCAAAATAGGGATCAAGCATATAGGTGGGTTTTCCGGTTGACATGGCGACGCTTGCAGAATGAAACCTGCTTTGGCCAAGAACAATACACGCATCGACTACGTTTTGTGCTTCAAATGCAGGGTAGAATTCACAACCAAAAACTTGGCCATCCTTAAGTTGCCCCTTTCCCTTCCCAATTATGATCTGATATCCAAACTCTTCAAAAATCTCTTTGACATTACTAATTTGGTTTAGATGCTGACTATATGTCAATAATGAGATCGTCTTGTAATTCTTCTGCAGAAGAGCTGAGGCACATTTTCTGGCAACTTTATCAAAGCTAATGTCATCATACGCATTAATCATTACCACTTTCTCGCCAAATGTATCGGTCAGAATCGTATGGCCTATATGAAACAAAATCTCTGCGCCTAACACTTCGGCAGCGTGAGTGTTTAAATCGCAGGATCCCCAGCACGTGTCACCGATTACGTAGGCCGGAATACCATACTTCTCAGTTATATTATCTGCGCTATTCTGGATTTTCGGCATCAGTCCTTCGGGTCCGTTGAGAGCCACCGAACGCGGTTTTCGCGTATCTATCACCTCGTGTATTCTTTTTTCATCTATCAACATCATGTCTACTATAATTGCCTCCGAATAACTAGTTGACCAAGGTTCAACCTGTTCTACTCCACATTTTAAGGCTTTGATATGCTGTAGAATTCATTTAACAGTGTATTTAATTCTGCAACGAATTGGATAATACGGAGTCATTATAATTTCTTATGCAGGATGTTTGAACTTACCAAAATTGGAAAACCAAGAATGGAACCGCTTGAGCAAGTCGTGGTTCTTATGGATCGGTTGTTCCAATATTCAAGTCAAAGCCGTTCAAGGTGAATCGAATAAGAATTACTGCAGATTTCTGGAACTCTCCCGGCATTCCCATTATTCGGCATACTTACAGACAATTTCTCGCGATTCGGATCGAGTACAATCTGCAATTTCAGAACATGTCCAGGCGCTTGAATTATATGGTCAACTTTCAGAGGCGAGCAACTACCTCTCAGTGACTCAGGGATATGCGGTTCGAACTGAATACTATTTTCTAGCTGATTTACCTTCATTCCTAGTATCAGCTCTTGCATAGAATAAACGTACATCGCGACAGACCAAGCTTGAAGTATACAAGAATTAAATGGTTCCGGCCTATCCCCTCGATAGGTTTCAGCGTACATCCCATTTTCAGAGAGTATTCGTTGTGCCATAGATTCAATATAGTAAAGTGCCGATTCAAGTCTGTTAAACTTAATCTCACTTATTGCAGCCCAACCCGTTACCATGGGCCAAACAGCACCGTCATGATATAGACTAGGGTGATATTTTGGATCGAGGCTGCTTAGTGTCCTTATTCCCCAGGGTGTCGTCAAGTCATTATTCTCGATCCTTGTTAGAATGGTACGTGCTTTCGTTCTATCCTTCACTAGGTCGGTCAGCAGTAGCACGAGGGCATTTGGTCTAATTGAAGAGTCTTTTGTACCATCTCTTCTTAGAGTATCATAATAGAAACCGTCCCCGTTATTCCAGTATTCTTTTTCCACTTTATACGCCAGCTGCTCAGCGCATCTGCCCCATCGCTTTTGATTATAGGTATCACCCAAAATAGTCGCGAGATCGCTTCCAATATTCAAACTTTCGAAGAATAATGCTTGGATATCATTTGCACTCTTTCGTCTATCTATATGATCCATCCACGTAGAATCCTGGATTGGTAGTTTTTCGGCCACACCGGTGAATCCGTGTTCGATTAATCCATCTCTGTCTGTGTCTTTCAAGAACCCCCAGTCGACTAAATCAATGATTTGCTTCCAACGATCTTGCAAATAACGTATATCTCCAGTCGCCAGTACATATTCACGTATAGCCCAAGGAAACAAAAATGTGGAATCAGAGGAACCGAAAGTACTAGCATGGAGAAATGATTTACCACTGATTATCATGGGCAGCTCTCCTTTCCTTGCAAGCTTGGAGTTCTTTCTTGCTTGGTGGACGAGAAAATTTTCGATTACAGCTTTGGCGAAACTGTAGTCTCCAATCGCCAGGTAGCCTCTTAAAGACCATCCTGTGTCTCTAGCCCAATAGTTAGGAAACCTCGGCAACCCTGCACAAATCCCGGAGCCGAGACCGCAGTACTCTGCCTTCAAATACTCCATACTCGTCTTTGCTTTTTCGAAGGCCTTAAACAGTTTAAGAACAGTCGGGTTCTGCTGGGGGGTATGACCTGAAGAAGCTAGACTTAGCGTGGAACTAGAGATATTCTTGAAATGGTCCTGAGTACTCTCTAGAAGCTGTTGATAATTGTCTCTGAGATAGCAGTATTCCTTTAAACAGTCCTCGGAAGTGGTGAATCCGCCAGATGCAACTAACGCAAGCTCACTTGTTCTCCCTGCTTCAATCTGAAGATCATATGAAATCTCTAAATCATTATCAAACGAATCCATCAGAACCCTAGAAGGTCTAAGATTCTTTGGTGCAACCCCAATCGTACCATAGAAATGTGCGAGATTCTTCTTCGCTGCAGTCTGGATTTGTAAGCAATTATCTCTTGTAAGTAATTTAGAAAAGTTACTCTGAGAAATGGCCGCCAACCCATAACTAGTAATATTCCCATCAACTAAGAAATGTATGCGAATCTTTCGCGTGGACTTTTCCCTTTTCTTCTTTAGATTTAATTTTGCATAATCTGCTTCTCGCTCCAAAAATTCCAGCTTCATAACGAATCCCTTGCTGTCGGGGGGAACAAAGAGGGTTCTCTTCACTTGCAAGCCCGCCACCTCATGCCTCGTGAAAAGAAATCCATTCTCGTGCGTCGAGGATACTACGAAGTTAGGCAATCTCTTACGAATTCCTTCATCCAGAGATATTTCCAGCAAGATTCGTCCGAAGGCTCTGGCTGGTGGAACATACAACCCACCATTGTCATACCTTGTCCCCATCCAAGACCAGTTAGCGGAAATATTCCCGTTCGACGAACAGACAATATATGCCTTCTTACCAGATAGAATTAGTGGGGTTGTGAAATTTTTGAAAATTGTATCTTCAGATGTTCTGGCATCAGAATCATCTATAATGTTAGATGGAATGAAAATTCTTTCTTTGCGACTGCTTATGTAGTCATTGAAAGTGAAGGGTATTATTATCTGCTCAAATCCTTCTAGTTTGCTCAAAATGACAATCTTGTGTCTGCTTCGCTCTTCCAATCCACCATCTTTTATTATTAGGAATCGTGCACTCTGAAATGGTTTAAATGGAATCGGACGATCTTCAGATAACGAGGCTGCATTGACAACATCCTCTGATGTGGCAATGAAAATTGACTTCTTTGGGATTGGGATCTCATCCACATATACATCCAGAGATACGATGTTACCGCCTAGCGGAACTGGCGGGTTCAGTAATGAAAATATGAAGCCTTCGTTTTTACTATCACCGTTAACTATCGTTGCATTTTTTAAACTTCCATCAATATATGAAAGCACTGTATGGGTTTTGTCGAGTGTCCTAACCATTTGGCACGCCTAGCAAGTGTAGTCTTCTATTCTCGACCCATCCTAACCTTAAATGCCGTATTATTAAAACGTAGGAACTCGCGTATCAAATCATTTTCAATTAGATCGACAATATGAATCATCCTTGATTTACTTGAAAACACAGTAAGAGTTCTAGCATGACTTATTTTAATATTCATCAACATCCATGGCCAAAGCTACTTGTTTCCTCTACGAGTTCTATTGCACTTCACTGCCTGAATCTACGGTCATTCGTCTAGATTCGGGGGCAGCCTGCTGGTACCACCATAGATACGAGGTCCCATCTCTTGCCCTACGTGATCCACCACGTAGACGTGCCAGCATGCCTACCCCGCCTTAGGGTTGCTCCCTCCCGGACCTCACCCATTTCGACGATCCACAGTCGGAACCACGCCTTCGCATAGACCGCTGCTCGTAGCCATCCGACACGGCATGATTTCACTTCAGCAAGACAAGCAGGTGCCTCGCGTCTATGGATTTACCCAGCAGTTACTGATCCCAGCACAAAGCCGATTTCTGGTTTGGGGTACGGCTAGCACCCCGATCCTCCCTGCCTCCGCGAATAATGTGCGCGGTCTGATTATATTTGTTTATCACTTTTTTTATCTCGACACATTAACTTGTTAATTGAATCGAGGTATAGTAGAAAGAAACAAATTTACTTGCTATTGGCTAGAATCTGAACTGTTTTGCAAACTGAACAGATAGTTCCTGTCGATTTCCTTCCACACTTAAGGCATGCTCTGGTTTGGGACACGGGACTGATTGCAGATGTCTTTAAAATCATACAGAGTTTTGTGATGGAATTGTAGGTATTGTACTTTATGCCTGGGTGGAGCATTTCCAAGTTGTTAAGAAATTCCCGGATTTCAGTTCTAATACTCTCACGCGCATACGGACAATCCTCAGATTGGAAAGGGATCTTTCTCTGCATAGCATAGAATACAATCTCATGCTCGTAAATCTCTACAAACGGTTTTATTTTCTTGAGCCCGTTTTGACCATACTGAATTGGCTCTGGATACATCCAGCTAATCCTTTCAGTATCTCCTGAGAACAGATTGATCATGAAGGTTTGAAGTTGATCATCGAGATTGTGCGCTGTCGCAACGGCACTTGCTCCTACGGATTCTGCAAGGATATCTAATGCTCTTCTTCGGAAGGTTCCACAGATCGAACAAGAGCTCATTTGCTCTGAAGGCCGTTGTTGCATTGCCCTATCCATGCTCAATCCAAAAAGGTCCTTGTAACTGGATATTTTACTTTTTACTTTGATAGCCGAACAAAAATCCTTCACGATTTGTATTGATTCATCCCTGTAATCGTTTATACCCTCGTCTATTGTTATAGCAACAAGATCGGTACGGTTATGCTCGTCAAAGAACTTCTTTAGAACGTAGAGAAGAGCCAGGCTGTCTTTGCCACCCGAAACCCCAACTGCGAGCTTATCCTTGTGACCAAGCATCGAAAATTTTTGCATGGTCTGGGCTGTCTTCTTTTCAATAGAGCGCAAGAAACATTTTTTGCAAAGCCGTTCACCAGAGTATATTCTTTCATACGCGGCCAATCCCTCTTGACACTTTGTGCACGTTTTCCCAGTCACGCGTAGGACTTGAGGGATGGACGTTTTTATTTCTTGATATTCGAGTTACTAACCTACGCGATTGCGGTATATTCAAGATTTCACAAAGGCATTTATGTATGACGCCGTGATTCCTCCGTAGGCGTGCAATTAGACGAGGACCTCTTGGACGAGATTAATCTTAAGATCATTGATATCTTGAGCAAAGATTCATCTACCTCCTTCGTCGATATCGCGAAAAAGATTGGGGTATCCGACGCAACAGTACATATAAGAGTGCGAAGGCTGCTTACCGCCCGAATTATAGGCAGGTTTACGATTTCTGTAAATAACGGCCGTCTGGGGTATGACCACCTAGCGTTCTTGGGCATTAACATTGAGCCCGGTTTTGCCGAAGCTGTCGTGTCAGGATTAGCAAAGGTGGATGCGGTTTTGGAAATCCACGAGATGCATGGTAGGTTCGATCTTATGCTCAAGATTAGAGCTAAAGATTTGGAAGAGCTGAGGGATATCGTAGTTAAGACGATCCGCAGCTTGCCACATATCCTGGAGATAGAACTGATGACAGTTCTAAAATCTAGAAAGGAAGAACAAATAGTTCCCTTGGAGCATGATATTGCAGAGAAAGCACATTCCGCTATTGCCTAGGCATTAGCTAATCGTTAAGATTATGCCCCTCAAGCTATTGTTTCTGCTTATCCTTTTTTGAGGCTTGCCACCAGTCCAGGTAGTCGTCATGTAGTTGTCTTCGTTTATTTATAGAACTATTTTCTGCCTTATCCCGTAGTTCTTCGAGCTTTTCTCTAGAAGCGAATATTCCGCAACTCTTGCAAATGAAATTTTTGCTGTTAGGATCGAATTTCAATTCACCGCCACACTCAGGACAGAAGCTTGCCAAATGTGTTATATTTTCCAAAGTCCTAATAAAAGCATTGTGCACTATTCAACAGGACATAGCTTTTCTCATAATCCTGTTTCAACTTCTACGGTAGGTTGCAAAAATAATTTCTTGGTGCATGGGCTTGGATCTTCATTCAGCTATCAGAAGCAGTCAGTTCGCCCGTCAATTGCCATGCACCATCATAATGAATTTGCATCTGTGAGAAATTAAATTGTTTGCTTTGGAAGAGTTACCATCCTATTATTAGCATCAACTTCTAGTTCTACTCCGTTTCTGATAACAGAAGGCCATGATTTTTCAAGCATGTCTACAAGAGCTATTTCCGAAATCGCACAACCCGACGCTGTGATCAAGTCTGTCTTCCCGCTACATATTATCGCCGCTGGTGCAACACAATTCACTTTAAGAGCGTATATCGAATAAGAACCTACGCTACTACCCACTGCCCCAGGAAAGACCAAAATCGAGTCCCTAAGACAGCTACGAAAAAGATGATGACGAGGATCTTTTATAATTCCTCGACTAACATCTAGCATCGAAAGAAAATTAATTGGCTGCTCCGTGACAATTGCCTTTCCTATTCCGCATCCGCCGACGATTCTTCTGCATTTGAGGGTGCTTTTCAATTGTTCTCGCTATAATCCCTGACTATTGTCCTCAAGTCTTTGAGAGCTACCCCAATACTGTTTGAACGATCGAGGTAGTAAGCAGCTTTTATGCTGTTTGTGATTACCGAATCAAAATCGGCTCGAGTAATTAACGGCGTCATGCAAGTGCATGAATCACACATAAATTCTCCGCCAGCTTTTTCAATCCTATTGACCAAACCGATCTCCTTGGCCTGACGATGGATCGCTCTTGCACAGAAAATCATACAACGTTTCTTCAATTTTTTTCCTTCAATTAGGCTTGAAAGTAAAGATAGTTCATTTAGCCCAAGCTGCGGACCCCCTAGGGCGATCAAATCACCATCATCTCCTGTGCTTAGCTCATCTTTGACTCGAGCGGCCTCTTCCTTCCCAAAAGAGACAATTTCACGTCCGCTGCCATGACCAAATGTGAACATTCCGCAAGAACCTGATGTTCCAATCGCCGCTGAAAGAGCTTTTGCTTGTATTCTATCTGGTCTTCCTTCAGGAGGGATAAACGCAACACAAGGATCCTTCACTGCGTTTCCTGCGAAATAACCTAGCAGACCATAATCCAATTCTGTGCTCGGTGTGAAATCAGGTCTAATGGCTACTTTTGCTTGTCTAAAGTTTTCAATCAGAAGATCGGAATATGGTGTTTTCCCAGTGATTGAGCTTGCAAGTGCGCTAAGCGCACTCTCTCTATTGGTTGATAGACCTAAGATTGAATTTGAGAATACTGCGGCGCTGCTCTCGGCGAAACTGACCATGCTCCCTTTCTCAGGAATATCAAAGATCTCGTAAGGGACACACGTGAATGAAGGAATCGCGCCCAACATCGAATATGAGTTGACTATACTACTCTGTTTTTTCAGAAATCTGTCGGATAGATTTTCGATCCTACCTTTGTCATAACCCATTGGATTTATTGTAGTTCTTATTGCAACCCTCCCGGTTTTACTGAACTCTTCCAGGAATTTGACGCCGCTGTCACCAATGGTATTATAATTAACTCCTGATATGTGAGCCCATTTTACAGGGACGAGCTTGGAGGCCCCTGTAGCTTCTCCTATTGCAAGCAGGATTCTATATGCAACTGCAAACGATTCACCGTGCTCACCATTCAGCATATCTTCTTCCTCCTTGGTGAGTTCCAACTTGTAAAAATAGTACAAGAGACGTAATAACAATTTACCTACCAATATTACTCTGGCCGAGATTACGCTTAACATACAAAACAAATAGGGCGGCGATATTGATCAGCCAAGGCTACTTAGATCAAGTATGACGATAGAAGATGGACGGATAAATCGTTTACTGGAGCTATTGGGACATACTTCTCTATATCCTGCGCAAAAACAGGCTATTTCTTATGGTCTTCTACAAGGCAAAAACCTGCTTGTGACAAGCCCTACGGCGAGTGGTAAAACCCTCATTGCAATCATGGCCTCGATAAAAGCATTTGAAAAAGGAATGAAGGTCGTTTATCTCTCACCCCTACGGGCACTAGCTTTAGAAAAGTATCATGACCTTCGTGTGCTCGAGCGTCTTGAGGTCCTAGATAGAAAAATCCGTATCAAGATTGCGTCAAGCGACTATCACTCATCCGCGACAGAAATAGGAGATGCCGACGCCTTAGTCCTGACAAATGAGAAGATGGACTCGTTAATTCGCCATGGAGTTGACTGGCTGCCATGCGTTGGACTTTTCGTAGTCGACGAAGTCCATCTGGTAGGCGAAAGTGAACGCGGCCCAACACTTGAAATGATCATTGCTTTAATACGAAAAATGAACCCGCATGCTCAAATCCTCGGCCTGAGCGCTACTATTTCCAATTCACTCGAAATCGCACGGTGGCTGAATTGTGACTTGATAGAAACCAAATGGAGACCAACGAGGTTACTCGAGGGCGTCTATGAAAATGGTTTAATACATTTGAATGATGGTAATGTTGTCGATATTAGTAACAATTCTAACCCTGTAACGGATGTAGCGATGGAATGTGTTGAAAAAGGTGGCCAGACCCTAGTTTTCGCCGGAACCAGAAAGCGCGCATGCTCGCTTGCAGTAAAGGCGGCGGAAGCTGTTCAGAAAATTCTCGATAAGGCTGACAAAGTAAAGGCGGCGAGAGCATCGCTAAAAGTAAGAAGCGAAGGTGAAGATATCGAGCTCACGAGCAGTCTTTCGAAGCTCATATCTATGGGTGTAGCTTTCCATCATGCAGGTTTAGGAGCATCCTGTAGAGGAATTGTAGAGGATGCGTTCAAAAGAGGAGTTATTAAGGTCTTGGTTTCTACTCCGACCCTGGCTTCGGGCGTAAATTTGCCTGCACGAAGGGTTGTCATCTCAAGCATCCTGCGATATGACACGAGCTACAATGCGAATGTACCCATCAGTGTTCTAGAATACAAACAGCTTTGTGGACGAGCGGGGAGACCTAAGTACGATACATTTGGTGAAGCGATAATTATTTCAGAAACTGGATTCGACTTTGAAGAGGTATATGAACGTTATATTAACGGCGAACCAGAACCGGTACGGTCGCAGTTAATAAATCATAGAGAATTACGGGCACAGCTGCTCGGTGCAATTTCCACAATCCCGGGAATGAAAAAATGCGAGTTGTACGAGCTATTCACGAACACGTTGTGCGCTCAACAATATAAAAATGCAAAGTTGGCATCTCGGATCGACAGCACTGTAGCCTATCTAGAAGGTGAGAATCTTGTCAGATCGAAAGGTAGCAGATACGTAGCCACGAAATTCGGGAGACAAACTTCGTTATTGTACATCAACCCTACTACTGCTGTCTCTTTTAGGAACGCTTTCGAATCGTTGGAACCAAGCAAATCTACCGTTGAATCCCATCCTAATCATACTGTGGGCTTGCTTCATTTAATCACAAGTAGTGACGACTTTTATCCAAAACTATCGATGAGAAAAAAAGATGTGACAGAATTGTCCTCCCTCATTGAGCGACATCAATACGAATTGCTCTCTCAAATTAACGAGTTCGAAAGCACTAGGAGTCTTCTGGCATTGTACGAATGGATCCATGAAAGCAGTGATAGGAGTCTATATGAACGACTTGCAGTCGAACCTGGCGATATGCACAGGATGGTGGAAGTCGCTGAGTGGCTCGTTCAATCGCTGTACCAGGTTGCTAAATTGTTTAAGCATTACAATTTACTAAGGGAATTGCAAAATCTGCAGGTCCGGATCAAGTACGGCATAAAAGATGAACTTGTTCCCCTTGTAGTACTAGAAGACATTGGCAGAGTAAGGGCCAGGGCTTTATATAATTCAGGGCTTGTTGACGCCAGAAGGGTGGCTCTTGCAACGGAGGCAAAACTCTCATCTATCCCAAAAATAGGCCCTACCTTGGCAAGAAGGTTGAAACGGCAAGCAATGAAGAAACACAGCTACATGACCATCTAAACTTCAAACCTAATTTTGAGTGTTGTCGTCGGTAACCGTTATTATATAAGGTAGCATTCATAGGGACTCTATAGCACATATGTTAGAGACATTTTCGTGGAGCTATTTTCTGTTTTTTGGAATAATAGTATCTGCGGCCTCTTTTCTATTTATAGAATTTATTATGCCTAAGGTGATCAAATCCCTGATCGCGAAGGGCAGCGTAGTTCAGGATTACCACAAGCCTGAACGGCCTGCTATACCAAGACCAGGCGGCCCCGTTGTCCTCGGTGGGATAGTAGCTGGAGAGATTATTTTGTTATTGCTTACTAGGGACGCTCGCGTTATGGCAATTCTATTAACCACTGTAATTAGCTTCGTAGTGGGATTGATTGACGATAAAAAAGTTATGCCAGGATGGTACAAGCCTGTTGGGCTTATTTTTGCCGGAATTCCACTGGTTGTATTGGGGGCTCATGGAAATCATTTAAACCTCATTTTTGGGAATGTCTTAATTCCAGTTCTGTACATCCCTCTAATTTTGGTCATAATTCCGATTGCCGGCAATACCATCAATTCTATAGATGTAATGAACGGTGTGGCCAGTGAAGTGGTAATAATTGCTCTGATACCGCTCCTAATATCGATAGCTGTTTTCGGAAACACCGTCATCTTTCTCGCTGCGCTTCCACTCTTATTTGGAATGGTCGCATTTTATAAATATCACAGATTCCCGAGTAAAATATTTCCTGGTGATTCTGGCACTCTCTTGATCGGGTCAATGTACGGTGCACTTGCTATTGCTGGTAGCTCTGAGGTTATTGGGGTAATAGCCTTGCTTCCAGCAGTCATGAATTCATTTTTGTTCCTTGATAGCGTCAAGAAAGTTATCGAGCATAGGCAAATCAAGTCAAGACCTACGATTTTGATGGAAGATTTTAGATTGATGGCATCAAAAGAAGGGGATGCCCCTAGTACCCTGCTGAGGCTGATTTTAGCCGATGGTCCACTTTGTGAAAAGGAAATTGGTAAACGGATTTTTAAGTTGATGATATTTAGCGCCGTTTTAGCGATCGTATCAATAGTTTTGCAATATCATTCTCTCACAGGAATCACAAAATGAATAATTCGGTTATTAACGTGCAAACATGATTAAAGATACTTGGTACTATGGATTAAATCTGAAAGCCTCTTAGAACGTTTAATTGTCTATTGAAATAAGGTTAATACGAGTTTATGACTGAGAATATGGTGTGAACTATAACTGTGTTGATAGGGATATGTTATTATATAATGTAGAAAAATATAGACGATCAGCTTATCAAAGATGAGAATGATAGGATCTGATGTCTACAAAGGGTTCACACATCGTTTATCTTTATTCTCGGGACAGCAGACACTCTGGTCAGTTAACGTCCTTCAGACATGTCAGATAAAAAGAATCACAAGAGACCGACACAAATTGATTAGAGGCAGCTGCACAAATGGTAGAAGATAACACTCTTAACACTACAGGATCCTCCAACGTCAGCGTGTCGATTATAGTTGGTGATGTGAAAGTTCAATTTAACGGTTCTGCAGAATCTGTTCTAAGCTCAGTTGTTAGCTTCCTAGCTAAGCAAGTTCCAATGTTTGAATTGGCTAAAAAAATTTCGCTCAACTATTCTATTTCAGAGCTTATTAATCTTTTTTCTAACTTTATTAAGATTACACCTGAAGGGCCGCGTGTAATCCTGGAGAAACAGGAACTGAGGAAAAAAAATTTGTCGGACAAAGAAGTTGTTGCGCTGAACCTAGTTGCAGCAAAAATTGCTAAGGATCTGGGCAAATATCCTGATGATAAATTGCAGCTGTCTGAAATACAGTTCGGGTCGACTTTGAATCCGAAATCCGTCAGCTCAAGACTCTCGGAATTGGTTAAAGTTGGACATGTGCAAAAGGATAGTATTAAAGACTCGAGTGAATCAGCCAATTATAGGATTACTACGTCTGGTATTCAATGGCTGAACGAGATTCTCGCTAAGAAGACGAAGGAGTAGATTGATCCTGAGACAGATCGATTGACGAGATCCTTTGGCTGTACTGATAATTCCTCATCGTTCCTTTTCTGATGAGGACGTTTTCCCGTACCATATCTGTGAGGGAGTGGGAAACTGCAGTTCTATCGTAGTTAAAGCCTCTTCTAGAAAGCTCTTCATGAATTACTCCCAGCGACTTTTCATTTGCAAAATATCCCTCGGCCCAGAGCGCCTGTAGCAGTCCTCTACATGTTGTTCCCCCTCTATTCGCTGTTTTAGATCTATAATTGGCTGAATTTGCACCCTGTGATACGACCCCCCTTTTTGCACGTAGCTCATCACTGAGAACATTAATTCGGCTTCTCAATTCTTCAATCTGAGAAGTAAGCTCGGGGTCGATCCTAACTGATGTATCGATAGCAGACAGTACGTTTTCAACGACCTGCTTGATAGTCCTCTCAGCGCCAGTGATTTCCACCTCCCAATCGCGATGTTTCAACCTGATCCTAACTTCATCTGAAGAGGCAGATGAATCGTGCATTTTGCGGTATATACAAGACGGCGAACTCTGTCAGATAAAGTTGTTGTCCAGCAATCCCAACATGTGCATGTTGCGCAACATTCATAAACGGCCGATTTATACTGTTGAACAGCATGGGCATGATTTTGAAATCAACCGAATTTGACTTCACCGAATTTCAGTTAAGTCTAGACCGCTCCGTCGACCCAAGTCTATCATCGAATTTACGAAAAGATCTCTTGGGAAAAACAATTGCCTTCAGCCACTATGATGAAAAAAGCCATATCCCAATCGGAAAATATGGGAGCCAAACTGACCCTAGTAATGCGGAGACGGTAACTCCCATCAAGTCCATTCAGGAGGTCACACTTGTGGCGGCTGTGGATTCAAGCAGTATCAGGATAGCAGAAACTGAAAATGGTTGCTTGTATGCAATAAAATGCGGCGTTGCCTTTGCTACAAATAGTCAGCCATTGATGCATTTCAAACTGGGCCCGATGTTGTTTTATTTAAGCGAAGAAACTGTTAAAAAATCTGAACTAGACTACAGAATCGCGAATCTTGTTCTTTTTGATGTAGAATATGCAAAAAGACTAGTTAGGATTCAAATTGAAAGAGCGATACAGACATACCTATCAAATCACCTGTTGAATTCCATAATTCTTGTGGACGGGTCACTAAACGCATCACCCTTTGAAAACAAGGGTCGTAACATAAAGAAAATAGCCGAAAATTGTTCTATTCACAGAAATGTATTGTTTGGCATTAGCAAGAGCACGTCGTTTAGAGTTCTAAACAAAATATCCGCTGCGCTAATCCAGAGTGCCGACGCAGCCTATATGAACATTCAAGTAATTATTCAGAGCATAAGCAGGACCACCATTGGTGATAATCTTCTCGTAAAATTCGGGAGTCGAGATAGTCCCATTCTGCGAGTTGATATTGCTTGCTGCACCGAAGGGATATCTCATTCACTTGGTAAATTGGTAGCCAACGATTCAATGGCAGGCGGATATCCAGAAACCTTGAGGCTTGCGCACCATGTGTCGACGCTTACCAATATGGAAGTCTCGTGTCTTAAAGCATACCTACTAAGTAACTTCGATATTACGCAACTTGAATCAGCAGATATCCGTAAAACTCTTCTAGGCTCTATTCCGAGATGAAAGTACTATCGAAGAATAGTGATGAACTGATATTACTTGCAATAGTGAGTGACACCGTAAGAAAAGGTGACTACCTGTTAATCGAAGACGGAAAATTGAACAGGAAAATGATTGTTCAGATCTATGATGAGGACTATCTTTCGTCTCAGACTTTGATTGAGGATATTGTCAGAGATGAAGTGATAAATGCTTCGAGTGCAGAAAATTTACACGATCCCCTAAATATAGGCAAACTGTCTAGGATGATCAGAGATGCGAGGCTTTTTCGCACTAAAATACGTGGAACAATAGATACCTCTGGCAGAATGTCAAGAGATTTTACTTGGATCCCATCAAGGGTACAATCCAAAATAAGGCGGTTAAGTATACCGGAATTGGACGCCTATGTTTGCAGGACTGGAAACTTTCCTATTAAGATAGGAAAAACGAGAGGAGATAACGAGGAGTTTGATATTTATGCTGATGATCTTGATGGCAAATTAAATATTGTCACAGGCAGAAAGGAATGTGGAAAATCACATCTTGCTAAGATTCTCATAAAGAGGTTAGTAGAGCATGGCGCATTTGTGGTTGTCTTTGACCTGAATGACGAATATAGCGGATTGGCAATCAACCATGATGGATCACCATCTTCGCTAGCTAACCAGATCAAGGTATTGCAGTGTGGCGACGGGCTAACTTTTTCACTAGAGTACTGCGGTAAGGCGGCTATCTCCAATGTACTCAAGAATGCTCTCGATACACCTGCTGCTTCGATGAGAGAATTCTTCCGGATTTGGGACTGGCTTGACAATAAAGATTGCCTAAATATAGAAGCACTTGGCAAAGCGGTCAATACGTGGAATGTCAACGAGCTAGTACGTGATGCTCTGATCTCAAGATTTCATTTAATCCAAGGATCAAGACTTTTTCTACAAAATCATGGTGAGGGGGTTAGATTCGAAAAAATATTCTCAAAAGGTAAAGGCGCTGCTATCGTCGTCTGCATGGCCAAAATAACCCCTATAGTGAGACGAATGATTGTTGAGCTAATCTTGAATAAGCTTGTGGACTTATTGGAGAATGAGATAATTCCTCCGATTTTTTTGTTTGCGGAAGAAGCCCATCTGTATCTTCGTGACACTTACTGGGAGGATATCACAAGTAGGATGAGACATTTCGGGATCTGTCCAACGTTTATTACCAATCAGCCAGATGCCATCGGTGATGCAATATACCGACAAGTAGACAACATATTCCTCTTCAATTTTACAAACGATGCGGACTTAGATAGAATATCTAGAGTATCTTTAGCTGATAACGATACCATCCGATCAATAGTAAAGACGTTGTCTCATAGGCATTGTCTCGCCATAGGCAAGATGGTTTCCGATTTACCTGTTGTTGTGGAGGTTGCAGAATTAGAAATGTTGGCGTTTGGAGAGACAAGGAAATTCTTCTCTAGACGCGTAGAACAGAGATTCTAGGTAATAGCGCCGTCGCCGTGTTTTTTTGTACCGATGTCAACTGCATCGGCAACGGATGAAATGAATATTTTGCCATCCCCTGCTGAACCTGTGCTAATTGTATTTAGTATCGTGTTCACGACTTTGTCAACGTCAGAATCTTGAACAACTGTGACTACATTAGCTCTAACTGAGAATTCTGAAACATACCTTGATGTTCCCCTACCCGTCTCAATTACGGGTTTTGGTCCTTTTCCTCTGCCCCTTGATTCGGAAATGGTGCAACCTCCCACTCCAGCGTTCCTGAGTGCTTCATTTAATTCCAAGACCTTTTCGTTGCTGATAATAGCTTCTACACGTTTCATGTTTTGCTATTAAAAGATATAATAATTAAAGCTTTTCTTCGGGAAAATTTAACTTATAAACATCTTCACAGTTAGATGTTTTTACATATTGTTAAGATTGTGCTAAGAATTATTTTGGATTTGGTTTTCGATGAGTCAAATTCATACTAGAGGCTCGTGCCAAGATGTGACTCGCTCTTGTGCTATGTCATTTCCGGAAGAGCATTACTATATCACTATGATCTGTCGGGTCTCGCATAAAAAGCCCCACTAACTGAAGTCGCACTTATCTAAAGAGATAAGTAATCCTTTCACACTTCATATTTTTGTTGGATAGTAGAGGCTACTACGCTCTCCTCGGTGTATCTGAACAGGCCACCTATCATGAGCTCAAGAGGGCGTACAGACGTCTTGCAAGAAAGTACCATCCTGATAGGAACAATTCATCCCACGCCGAAAGCATGATAAAAAAAATTAATGCTGCTTTCGAAATTCTTTCCGACCAAGAGAAGAGATTTCATTACGACAAGAGTGACATGAGCGTTGGATTTCACGAGGAGGAACTCCAACGTGACTCGCAGGCAAGGGTTTCCAAGGCCTATCGATTTCATCCTGATAACAAAAGTGTTAACGGGCATCATGATATTTCATCAGATGGGGCCCAGTACAAGCCAAGATCTGCTCAACTAGAATCCGTATCACCAAACCTTCTAGATGTTCCAAAAGGCCGATTCCAGATCACTGTGGAACCTTCACTTTGTCTGGCATTTGGCAGCTGCGAGACTCTAGCTCCTAGCGTATTTGTTCTAGAACAGAACAAGAGAATCAACCCAAAAGTACGAATAGAGTCTGAAACTGCTGAAAGCTTTGAGTCTATACTAGCCGCTGCTCAAACGTGTCCCACTAAGGCAATTAAAATAGTAGATAGATATACTGGCGAACAAATCTACCCGTGATCAAATTTCTGTGCAAGCTCTAGATTCTGAACTTGGTAATCTTTATTTGAGTTGAATTATTCTGCAGCAGAGAAAATTGAACAAATTATGGCAAAGCGCTGTGTACTTTTAGTCAAACCACGATATATAGCCATTCCACGCATTGGGTAAACATGATGAAATCAAACCTCAGCGACTTTACCAAACGGGGATTTGCCCGTTTGATACAACCGTTTGAGAATTCCACTGACGATCTTGTTAGGATAACCCGAGCCTTTTCGATTGCAATGAGAGCTCACGCCGGAAACTTTAGGGACGAAAGTCAGGTCGAGCCATATATCCATCACCCTCTAAAGGTAGCATTAGTCATAACGGAAGAGCTGAATATGCATAGTGTAGATTTGGTATGTGCTGCGCTCCTTCACGATGTTGCACGCAAAGACAACGGTGACTTCAAGAAAGATTTTGGTGAAGATATAGACAAGATGGTAAGTTCGGCAACTATGCCGAATGTACTAAATGAAGATAAGGAGAAGGCCCTAAACCAATATTTCTACGCTATAGCAAGAGGTCCAGTACTTACACGATATTTGATCCTGGCGGATAGGCTTGAGAATATCAGAGCTCTTAGAAACAATACACATAAGAATAAGATTCTACGCTATAAGGAGGAAACTCAGAAGTTCATTCTTCCGATAGCCGAAATCACCGATGAAAAGCTTCTATTTAAACTATCAGTTGCGTTATATGAACTCAAATAACAATACTACTTGCGAATCTTGCAATTTCCTTCTTCATCTTTCTTATGACTGCGCCAATGCGTAGCACAGCCAATCAAGAAGTGTTCACTACAACCACAGATCGGACACGATTTTAATTTCATATTCCTAATAAAGAACTTCTGGCATATTGCATAGAAGCGATATACCCATATACTTGTCCGTTAGGGATGTAACATCATGAGGGTGAATCTGAGTGTGATAATTCCTACTCAACCGGCTTCATTCGCCCATACTTTGACAATCTTTTAGACACTGTCATATAACAATCTCTTTTCGCGTGTTATGAACTCGCGAGGATCCGCAAATCGTATTCAACTTAATCTCGCGATGGTCTAGGCTGCTAACCGAATAAAAAAATGAATAATAATAGCTATATTTTGCCCAGCTTCTTAACATATTTCTTGTATGCTTCCAGATAAGATTTCTTGTCTCCAATGTCTACAAATCCTGTTTCTATCTTAAACCCTTTCACAAACCTATTTTGTTCAAGTGCCTTTCTTACAGCATTGTCCATTCCAAAAGCACTTGATTTAGGTACTAGTCGGAGGAATTCTGGTTCCATAACATAACAACCAATGTTAATCAATCCTCTAATTTCTGGTTTTTCTCGCCAATTTATGACTCGATTACTTTGTTTTTCCTTTTCTCGATGTTGTAATTCTCTTCCTACTTTTTCTCCATCATTGATATCTATAAAGCCATACCTTAAATTTGTCTTATATGAGAGCAAGGCCATAGAAATAAACGCTTTAGAATTTTGGTGTTCATATATCATCTTATCAAGATTAAAGGCGTATACCCCATCCCCATAGAGACAAACAAACGTATCTCGCAAGAATCCCTCTGCCGTCTTTAATTGCCCTGCGGTGGCGAGAGGTCTTTCCGACCTAGCGTAATCTATCTTGATACCGAACCTGCCGCCATCCTCAAAATAGTCTTCGATTGTCCTATGAAGATAGCTAACGCACAGTATGATATGATCTATTTTTGATTTGCTCTTAGTATTCGGATTGCCATTACTACCGGTAATCCATTCAATTATGTGTTCTAGTAGTGGCTTATTACCTAGAGGCAACATAGCTTTAGGAATGAAGAATGTATAAGGCTGTAGCCTCGTCCCTAACCCACCAGCCAAAATGACTGCTTTCATGGTAAGATTCTCTTCTACACGTCGATTCAGTAATGGGATATATATTCAAAACGTAAAATGTTACCTCGGCATTTACACTCTTACGATATTGCCTTTAGTTTAATTAATCGGAGTAGGAAGTCTATGCCTGGAGGCTATGTCCGTATATTTTGGTCTCTCATGCCTTCCTGATCGGTGGGGCATTATCTATTTATGTCCAAGTAAGGGGGTCATAACTATGACGAACTGGGAGCTATCACAAAGGGAAGCCAAAAAAAACAAAGAGAGTTGTATTAGAATTCTTTCTATGTCTCCAAAAATACGATACGTCGGAAAAATGAACAAATTCGGACGTACCCTTGGAGGTCAGTTGCGTAAAGGGGTAATTCCGCTGTTCAAACCAGATGAAGCCAGAAACGAGAATTTTATTGAAGCCACAAGAAATCAATTCCGAAAAGCCTTTGAAGGAGCAATCGGCAAAACAGAGTACACTTTGACCGAAAACGAAAAGGTTAAAATCCTCACGTTACCAGGTAATGATTACTTTTATTACGTCACAGTTGACAAAGATACAAGCCAAGAGCAGCTCTCAAAAATTATCGATGTAGTAAGAAGACTAGTCATCGAAGATAAGGATTGAATCCCTTGCTTTTACATCTATATACATCTTTTCAGCTACCTAAGCAGTGAGAAAACGGTTAGCTGAGTTACTCTTAGACCACTTTTCGAGGGACGAACTTTTCTATTATATCTCCTAAGGAGAAAATGTGCCAACCACGCAAGATATTTTTCAGTAATTACTTTCTTTTTGCAAAGCCTTTCAGCCTTCGGTGCATTTCCTTATCATTCATAATGGACGGGTGACAGGGATCAGCAAGAATTACTTCGTACCATGAGTACCTACCATCTTTGTGAAGGTAGTAAGAGCCTAGACTCTCCATATTAGGAAACCGTCTTAGAACTCTTCGTTCAGCAACTTGCTGCATACTAATCCCTTGTTTGATATGGACAACACCCAAGTGCTTTGGTCTTCTTCCAGAAACGGGTCTCTTTCTTCTCATCCCTCCTCTTCCTACTCTTGCGCGCACCATGATGATCCCTTGCTTTGCCTTATAACCCAATTTCCGTGCCCGATCTATTCTGCTAGGCCTTTTAATTCTATGAATAGTGCGTTCTGTTCTCCAACCTATTGTTTTAAGTTTGAGTTCATCACTGTTGGTCTTCCACATTTTGATCCAAGTCGCAGCCATGTGACCACTCATTTTAATACAATGTCATTGAATGACCCTTAATATCTGTATAGAAGGGTGGAAACACTCGTGATTTGATGCCATCCGAACATCAGGATGGTACAACAGCCTGGATTTGAGGATCATCTAAAATATCGCTGCTTGAATACTTAGAATGAACATAGGGTAAAAAATTATTTCTAGATCGAGTGATTAGAAACATGATCTTTATGAACATCTTCTTCTGAGAAACGGGTCTGACTGATCCAAAAAGATACAATAACTTGACTTCTATCTATTCTTTGATCTCGTGTAATTTCTCATGAATGATCTGTATCACCTTTTCGGCGATCATTATCGACGCTAGAGCCTGCGACTCTTTAGTCTGTGATCCTATATGGGGCGTACAAATCACGTTTGGCAGCTCTATCAGTAATCTGTTTGTTGGGGGTTCTATTTCAAATACGTCTAGGGCTGCGCCGGCAATTCTCCGAGATTTCAGGGCTTGATATAGTGCATCTTCATCGATAACTTCTCCCCGTGAAGTGTTAATCACGTATGCAGTTGGCTTCATCTTCGCAAGTAGTGAAGCGTTTAACATATGCTTGGTGGCATTAGTCAGGGGTACATGAAATGAAACAAAATCGGCACTCTCAAGCAACGTACCGAGATCGGTCTTAATCAAACCTACCTCTTTGATAAAATCCGGATTTATCGGATAAATGTCGTACCCTATTATATTCATGCGAAGTCCTCTCGCAATCCGTGCCATGTTTCGTCCTATATTTCCCACTCCTATAAGCCCCAAATATTTTCCGGCTAGTTCTGTTCCTATCAAGTCCTTCTTTATCCAATTTCCCTTCTTCATTTGACTGTCTGCCAGCGGGATCCTACGAGCTAGGGCTATCATGTTGCCTACAGCCAGTTCAGCAACGGCGTTCATGGCGGCCTCCGCTGCATTTATCACGCGGATCCCTCTTGCATTGGCAGCCTCTATGTCTATGTTATCAAGACCAACACCTACGCGTGCAATAATTTTGGTGTTTATAGCGGCTTTTATAACCTCGCTGCTGACTTTAGTCCTACTCCTTATAATGACTACTTCGTAGTCCTTGATCCTAGAGATCAGTTCAGTTGCATCGATATCAGGATCATAGTCGACCGTCATTCCTGCATTCTTTAAAGCGGAAAGGCCAGAGCGATCAATCTCATCACAAACCAACACCTTGCCGCTAACTTGCATGTGCCTGGAGATTCAGCGTACATATATAATTATTACTCGGGAGTGAATAATTCCTCATACAAAATATATTATTATGGACTGCCAGTTCTGCTGTTAGCAGTTGAACGAAATTCTCCGGTTAGAGAATGTCAAAAAGCACTTTCCAGTTAGAAAGAGCGTTAAAGAGATGCTCAAAAGAACGGCCCAGTCTTATGTCAGGGCCGTGGATGGCGTCAGTTTAACAATAGAAACTGGAAAAACATTTGTCCTTGCCGGTGAATCTGGGTCTGGCAAGACTACTTTGGCAAGGATTATTTTGCGCGCGATTGATGCGGACACCGGATCTATAGTATTTGACGGAGAAGACGTGACCAAATGCAAGGGCGAGACACTGAAGCAGCTTCGCACGAATGTGCAAATGATTCACCAAGACCCGTATTCTTCACTCGATCCTCGAATGAAAATAATAGATATTGTCATGGAACCCTTGAATATTCATCAGAAGGGCAGGTCTAAACAAGAGAGAATCGAAGATGTACTAACTTCGCTTGAAGAGGTACGTTTGGAACCCGCTATTGATATAGCTGAAAAATTTCCCCATATGCTGTCAGGGGGTCAGCGTCAAAGGGTAGCTATAGCTAGATCACTAGTTCTCAAACCGAAATTAATAGTGGCAGATGAGCCTGTTTCAATGCTTGATGTTTCTGTGAGGGGCGAAATTTTGGAGCTACTGAATAATTTGAAGGAGAGACTTAAGCTTTCCTATCTCTATATCACGCATGACCTTTCGACTGCACGATATGTTGGTGACAATATAGGGATAATATATGCCGGGAGGATTGTTGAAGTGGGCAAGATAGAACAAGTATTACTTAGCCCTCTCCATCCTTATACCCAAGCATTATTAGATGCAATCTTCGAACCCAATGTTCATAATTTAGAGAGCGAGAAAGTCATCCGCATCAAACAGGTAGAAGTGAAAGACAGACCACAGACAGGCTGCAGGTTTTTTGATCGATGTCTTTATTCTATGGATATCTGCAGGAACGATCCTACTTTTGCCGATGAGGAAGACGACCATTATGTCTCCTGCTTTATTTATCCTTCTTGAGTCATCCCTATCAGAGGTGTAATAATTGTAGCTGATATGTAGGCTGGTTCGTCAAATGGTACTTGCACTAGATTTTATTTCTTCCAGGGGAATACGGTTGGAATCGCTGTATCTTATGACTCGGGAAATTCCGTCTTGGGAATAAACACCGTAGATCATATTCGCTTTAGCCACCGTCACATCCTTCAAGGTAACCATGAGCATCTGATTGTCTTTCGAACGTTTTGATAATACATTGGATAATTTTTCTGTATTTTGAGCATCAAGATGGGCATCGACTTCGTCCATTAGATAGAATGGTGAGGGTCGGAGCGATTGTAATGCTAAAAGAAAGATTATTGCAGCCATAGTTTTTTCTCCGCCTGACAAAGCGGTAGACTCGCGCGCTGGTTTACCCGGGAATTGAACCATAAGAGTAAGACCGCCTGAAAATTCGTCTTCGATATTCTCTATCTCCAACCTGGCAGTTCCTCCAGTCACATCGGAAAAGGTTTCCTTCAAGTTGTTATTAACCTTCTCAAAGGCTTCCCTGAAAAGAGTTTTCTTCTCTGTAACAATTTCCTCTATAAATAATATAATTGAATGTCTTTCCCTCTCTAATAGATTTTTTTTATCCGACAT
>AF_2010_repII_A100DRAFT_1000026_pt1 | contig 22987 bp, 20 predicted proteins | sample AmaForreplIIA100_FD_9198 | JGI IMG/M metagenome (IMG submission 9198) | reverse complement strand
CATGTGAGTGCCATGGCCTACTGAAAGCTTCAATTGAAGGATATCTAGCGGAAACCAGATTTTTTGTTCCTTGATAATCAGATCCTACCATTTCATCTTTTTTAATTAGTATTGGCTTTTGACTGAAATCAGATTGTTTTATTTGAACAAAGCTATCTGTGCTAGTCAAATTTGGGAAGCCAAGCGATATAGTCTGAATATCTGCGCTGTCACCGTTATTTGTTCCTGATAGGCTCATGTAAAAGCTCTTTCCTTGGTGAACGATTGAAGATGACAGGCTAACATTATTAATCATAGGCATTGGCCTTAGATTAGGAAGAGTAACGTAGAGATGTGGAAATGCATACAATGAAAGAAAAAAATAGACAGAAAGTAGGGAGCTTATTGAGGCAACTAGAATAGAAACTCTAGTCTTATTGCTAAAAAGATGTCTCTGCTTGGTGCTCACAAAATAAGCTATACCGGCAACTATTATAGTTACTATAACAGCGATTGTAATATTACTCAAAAAGCTAGTCTCTGGTAAAACAATAACCCTAAATGAAGCCAGTATTATTGCCAGGGGACTGTTTGAATTTACCCGCGTAACCACCTGATATATTCCTAAATCCGGAAATTGGTATTTTACGGAGAAATCCCCGTTACGAGAATATATATTATTAAATTTGAAGGTTCTTTCATGGCCACTTGTATTGGTTAATATAACAACTCCCACCGTCAGATTTTTTAGTTGATCATCCGTTTGTAAATTACGGACGCTGAACTTGAGATCAGTAGGGGTATTTACAACAGGATTCGCTGGGGAATAATTAAAGATGATCCTAACATTATTTTCGGTGTCAGTCCACACCTGTGTTCCCGTTTTATTACCCTGCGCATAAACAGGGTTTGCAAAAAAATCAATATAAAACAGGAGGATAACGACTAATAATACTAACGATAGACGAATGAAAGAGTCGCCATTTACAATAGCCTTCGGAGTGGCCAATAATTGCCGAATTGCTACTCAATTATATGATTGTTTATGCATTAAAACCTAACAATACAAAATATATTTAAAATAAAGCATGAATTCAAACATTTGACACTTAGATCATCCAAAAGACTTCAGAAAGCAACAGTCATGCGAACTACACAGAATATCTCTACCTCTTATCATACCAGTAATGCTATGGAGACCCTTCAAAGAAAAACAAGTGGTAGCGGGAATTAAGGAACCGGCGAACTCTATAATGTCTGTTGCTAATTCCGGAAACAGCCATATCGAAAAGAACACTTACTTAAACCTGTTTTAGGGATATTGGTAAGGTAAATGTGAATGTAGCTCCTATGCCATCAGGATTATTCTTTGCCCACATCTTACCATCGTGAGCCTCTATAATATTCTTCGCAATAAACATTCCTAATCCAGTGCCTGTCTGTGATTTTGTAGCAAACTTCGTAAATAGCTTTGGTAATATCTTTATATCGATACCAATGCCGTTATCCTTTACGTTAACAATTACTTCATCATTATCAATTTTTAGTACAGTAATGTATACTACTAAAGCTTGTAAATTTTTCTTTGCAAATTTAGTAGCGTTATCCAATATGTTTAGGATAACCTGCACTATTTTATTACTGTCTGCCTCTACCGGAATAAACTTTTCATTGGTCGTATAAGAGAATGTTATCTTGTTGTCCTTGTTTTTTTGTTGTTCGTTTGTATGCTCTGTACTATAGTCTTTCACTACGTTCGATATTAAATCAATAATATTGAATCGTTCCTTATCTAACTTTAGCGTTCCACCTTCGATCTTTGTGACATCTAGTATGTTTTCTGCAAGTCGCTGCAATCTCGTTGCATTTCGAAAAATGACATTTACTAATTCATGCTGCTCAGCATCGGTTATTTTATGTCTGAGAATATCAGATAAACTTAGTATTGGCTGTATAGGCGTACGCAGTTCATGGGCCGCTACATTAATGAACTCGTTCTGCATCTTATTATGAAGTTTTACTTCTTCATTGGCTAACTCTAGTTGCTTATGTGATTCCTCTAATTCATCAAATAACTGTTTTTGTTTCCACAATGACTCAAAAAGTGTGATGTAAGATTGTACAGTCGGTTTACTATTAGAGTATGTTGACAAACCCAATGCCTCAAGAACATTATACGTTGTATTCTTTCTTAGCTCGGCAGTAAATACGTGTTCTCTGTCGGTAATAAGAACCGTTAACGTTGTTGACTCGTAGGATCTTAGTTCTATATTTCGTACTTTTCTAATTTGTTCTATAATATCCTGATTTTCTAAATCAGTAGGACATAAAACACTTACCCTCACATTCCTAGTTGTTGCTGCGTCTATCAACGAATGGAGTATGGCTGCTGATTTTATGCGTATAAGCGCTCTTGCAGAAGGCAACAGATAGAGGATTTGGCTATTTGCTGTATCGATAAGGGATTTGTAAATTTCAACTGCTTCATTATTACCTTTGATAACTCTTGTTATTTCAATTGGTCTACCCTTTTCCAGTTCATTTATCCTGTCCGCGGAAGGTATTGCATTTTCCCAATCTAATAGAAAACGTTCTCTCGCTGATTTGATAACAGCCGCCTCAGTGGATGAAATCCATAGATCTTGTCCTTCTGTCTGCTCAACATTTTCTATTGCTTCAGCAGTGATAATTGGCTCTTCTACTATTGAAAAATATGCAATATTATTATCGTAGATCACACATCGCCGCAACGTATGTTTATCCATATGTTTTATTTCTGCACCAGCTTCAATCAGTTCGTTTACTGCCAGGATAGCGTCTTTTTCGATATTTGTAATTATTTTGGAGCTACCACCATGCTGTTGAACGGATGTACGTAGTAGCGGAACAAATGGCTTATAGCTTTTGACTAGCTCCTCGCTGGTAATGCAATACAGAGTATGTTTAGCATTGAGCCGCCGGCTGTAGGCATCAGCTAGAGCCTGTTTTCTTCCACTAATAACACGGGTACTGTATATGGAATAGAAATCATCATTATCAGCTTGGCCTACCCTCACATTAGCTATAGTGTATTAAACCTTAAAAGCATATTAGTAGAATAAAACCTGGGGAGCTCCAGAATAGGGGATTTCGATTCGAAAGGAACTCAGGATGGAAAAAGGGGAGTATTTTAATTGATAACAAATTTCACTATGAGTATTAAGTTCAAACTCTGCTGCTGCGATTATCATCGATAATTGTGTTTATCCGCTTTAACAGCTCCTTATTTGTCACGGGTTTTCGAATAAAACAGTTGGCAGGAATTGAAGAGATTGTATCTGAATAAGCCACATCGTATATTTCTCCTGCCGTAAGAAAGCAGACTTTCACGCTATCGTCTAATTTCTTAATCTCTCTGTATAAGACAAAACCATTCATTTCTGGCATTTTAATGTCAAGAATTAGAAGATCATAAAAATGAGGCCTGAACTTGCGTAAGGCTATGAACGGGTCTTCGTATGAATCAACCGTGAAACCGTTTAGTTCAAGTACTTCACGTAGGGCAATGTTAACGTCAACCTCATCATCTATCACGAGAATTCTTCTTGACATCTTGCTTTTTCAATCGCACATCCGTTCTTTTCAGGTATTATCATTGATTCGTCTTCCAGCTTTACTTCGTATGCTAACGCTCCTGTCCTTATATCAAATTTGGAGTCATGCCAAGGACACTCAATCTCATAATCATCCTCTAGAGGGCCGCCTTCCTGGGGGCACACAGCATCTATAGCATACACTTTGCCATCTACCATGGCTAATACAATTGGCTTACCAAGAAAATCTGATTTCAGGAGGGCTCCTTTTTGTAAATGCTTTTTGCTTGCTACCTCTTGGAATACATTCTGTTTAGCCATTAACTATCCTCAATTATTAGCATTAAAAACTTTATAAACAGACTAATCTGTCTGCGTGACTACTTAGTAACCGTGTTTTTATCTAATATTCTCTCGAATATTTTCATTACCATATAATACCTCTGTAGTTTCGGGAGGAAGAGGAGAATAAGCGGTCTCATTCATGGGAAGTCGCCATCACATTACCATGATGTATTCTCATGCACCCAAACACATCAACGAATTAACCATCTTTGGGAGAGCAAAAATGTTACTCTCTATGTTGCACAAGATTGACGGATGACTAGTTCTAGTGTGTCACAGTAAGGCCAAAATAAAACCTAAAATAAGCCGAGCTCGCTTCCAAGGGCCCTTTGGATGAATTTGGTGATATTTGTATTAACATTAGCCTGGCAGTCAAGTTTTTAGTATTGTTAGAGGATAGCTCAGTTACATAAGACAGATTGAATTATTATAACGAAAGAAGAGGAAATACTCGTTCATCGTTCATTTAATGATCTCTCTAAACCAATGTTTCAAGCACTTGTACAAATTCATTTGGAGCTATAATCATTGCGTCATGTCCTGTCTTTAACTCATGATAATCCCAGCCTAGTTGTAACTTTGCTCTCTGAGCCATAAAATGAAAGTCCTTGTATTCAGTACAGGAGATATAGCTTTTTGGTATTATTCTGGCTTCTGGATTGTTAATTCGTATTGGTTGGTCATGAGTATGCCATGGCATGGGGGATAGATGTCTTTTCATCCATGCTATATCTTCTGTATTAGTAACTCCCCAGACTATAGGATCATAAGGTTGTACAAGCCACTCTTTGCCTTGTTTACTGAAGGACCTTGTCTTGTACACATCTTCTAAGCCAGGTACTAGATCAAAAGCAGTTTTACCATCCTTTGGTATATAACCATCAAGATATACAAGACCCTTAATCCTGTTAGGTATCTTCTCTGCTACACCACCAATAACCATACCTCCATAGCTATGACCAACAAGAATAACATCATCAAGATCCTCGTACTCAAATACTTGTATGACATCAAGTACATGAGTACTCAAATCAATATCCTTTCTAACTAAATGGCTCCTTTCTCCTAACCCTGTTAGGGTTGGTGTATTGACTCTATGACTGTGACTTGTGAGGAGTGGGATTACTTTTTTCCAGCACCATCCTCCATGACATGAGCCATGAACTAATACAAAAGTTGCCATTTCTTCTATGAACAACAATTTCTAATAGAAATTTAAATATTCGTGCATGATTAATAGATGAGGTCTTTAGAGCTAGACTGTTACCTATACTTCTAGTACTCTTTTCAGTTGTGCTCTTATGCATGCTTACGCTCATTTTATCATTATTCTCTTCATAAAATTAAGCTTTTATGCATCCCGAATCTAGTTAATATCCTTCGGAATGGCCAATAATTGCCGAATTGCTACTCAATTATATGATTGTTTATGCATTAAAATCTAACAATACAAAATATATTTAAATCACATTATAGAATAAAGCATGAATTCAAACATTTGACACTTAGATCATCCAAAAGACTTCAGAAAACAGCGGTCATACCAACCGCATAGAATATCTCTCCCTTCTATCATACCGGTAATACAATAGACAAATACATTAGAAGTATAGGTGCAATGAATAGGGCGACTGCATACGAATACTCTTCGAGGTTAACGATGCCACTACAGTCCAATAGGCTAATTTCAATGGGCTGTGCTATTCGTTTTACTTCCCTCTAGGTACGCTCAATAGGTGAGTAAGAGTTATAGCTTACATTTAAAAACTTCCAACGTATAGTGATAAATGAAATGCCGAAGTTTCTTGATGTTCACAGTCTGAAAGGCCTAGATGAGGAAACCTTAAGAAAAACACAAAACGCACCTAAAGATGAATTCGGTGTGACACATGATAACATTATGTATAGCAGGGAAGAAGACAGGTTCTTTTGTCTCTTGGATGCTCCAAGTAAAGAGGCAGTAGTCAAACATCATGAGAAACATGGTTTCAAGTGCGACTGGGTTACGGAAGTTAAAACGACAGCAACTTGAATTATATTATTTTTTATGTAGGAAACAGAATTGTAACGGACGGAACGTTTGGAACTGGCTGAAATTGTTAATACTGTATTTACACTTGAGTTCAGACAGGACATAATTCATCACATACCTAGTAATAGGACCCTATTGAAGAAGAGAATTCTCAAGCTTTTCTGGGAGAATTGATGTTAAGATAAAAAAAATCCCCCAAAAGCGTCGGATGCATTATGGGAGAAATAGACCACTCAACTATTTATAATATAATATTTGATAATTATGTAGCTTAATGAACCAAAGTATTGGCTTCGGATTACACTTACCAGTTATAAGATTTAAAGGAGAAGCGGATCATTCAAGAGAGCAAATACTTTCATTTGCAAAAAAAGCTGAATATCTAAATTATGATTATTTGGGCGTAAATGATCATATCGTCCATAGGAACACAAGTTGGCTCGATGCTTTGATTACTTTATCTGCAATCGCTGCAATTACTAATAAGATAAGAATTGGGACTTCAATATTGAATATAGTTGTAAGGAATCCCGTTGTCTGTGCCAAGGCTTTAGCCGGCATAGATATTTTGTCCTCAGGAAGAATATTCGCTGGGGTTGGTCCCGGTTCATACAAAGGAGACTATGACGTTTGTGGAATATCTTTTGAAGAAAGATGGAAAAGATTTGATGAAGCATTACAAGTTCTGAATTTACTTTGGGAGCAAGAGAGCGAAGATGATGAAGTACAATATAATGGCCTCTATTACAAATTTGAAAAAGTAGTTGTTGCACCCAGACCGTTTCAAAAACCCCATCCTCCTATATTGATTGGAAGCTGGGGGTCAGATCTAGGTCTGCGAAGAGTAGCAAAGTACGGCGAAGGGTGGACCGCATCCGCTTATAATATAACCCCGTATAAATTCCAGGAGAAATGGAAGAGGCTTCTATCCTATAGGAAAGAGATGGGCAGGGATAATACCGGATTTGGTAATCATCTTGTGTCTATGTTCGGGTATATCGATAACAATAACGAAAAAATTCACAAGATGGTAAAAGATGTACTATCTCCTACTCTTGGAAGATCAGCAGATCAGTTAGAGAGTCTTCTACTCTTTGGGTCAGTAGATCAATGTATTAAAAAGATAAAAGCTTTTCTTGAAGCTGGTGTAAATAGTATTCACTTCTGGCCTGTAAACGATTACATCGAGCAAATAGAGATTTTCAGTAAAGAAATAATCTCTTCCTTTCAGTAGGTGGTTGATAGACTTATTTGTGACTGTTATTAAGAGATGTCTTAGAAATTAGGAAGAATACATTGGGTTCGAATTAGGTAAGCGTTGCCTTCAAACCAAGTTAAAGTGTTTTTACTGTCCCTATCCACCTTTTGGGCTTGTTACTATCTCATTTATGGGACTATGGGAGTATACAATGTTGATTGGTATCTATATCAATTTTGGTATTGGAACACGACCGACATCTCGGAAATTCTACACGAGAATTGTCATTCTGCAACCGCAGTAGGTAAATAAAAAGTGTGTAATAAGTTTATTAATCATTTTCTGCTGCTCGAAAAGTACCATTATTCTCTTCGTGAAATTAAGCTTTATACATTTCATAATTGGTTAATATCGTTAGTGTTTAATGCGCTCCCAATTATATTATTAACGCAACATTGTTCTTACTTTCATCCCAAAACCTTTGCAGACTTCGCGGCAGCGTCTTGCAAAGCTTGGTTGGGATCTTTTAAACCATAAACAACTTCATCTATCGCTTGTCTGATGTGCTGAGCGATAGCAGGATATTCTGGAATGCTAGGCCTGGCTTGGCCTTGAGGAAGCATTGAAACCATCTCATCAAAATAAGGAATGGAATTCCTTAGTTGTTCAGCAGACGGACCAGGGCCCTGGCCCATACTTATCTGCGTAGGAAGAAAACCCTGCGCAGCAATCCAAGGAGTTAGCACGTCTGGTTCCAATAGGATTTTGATAAGCTCCCATGCAAGGTCCTTGTGAGTCGAAGTCTTTGGTATGCCAAATTCCCATCCTCCCATCATAGTAGATGTCTGATTAACTCCTTTGGGTGTTGGGAACATTGGAATAAATCCTATGTCGCTAACCTCCTGTTTTGGTATCCAGGAGGGCATCCATGACCCATCGATCATTACTGAGAAAGTTCTATTTGCAAATTCTTTACCGCCAAGCCACTTGTTTTGTGGCTTTATGCCTGCATCGACCTGGGCTTTGAGGAACTCCATTGCCTTGACTCCAGCCGAGCTATTATATGCTGGGAATGGATGGCCGTTCTTGTAGGTCAGTATCTCTCCCCCTAGCATCCAAAGATATGGGTACCATACATCTGGAGACTGATCAGCTGCAGCAAGATTGACTCCCTCTATTCCTTGGGGTCGAAGAATGGAATTTAGTCTCTTTGCAGACTGTATATATCCGTCCCAAGTCTGTAAGGAGTTAGGATCAACTCCAGCCTTGTTCAATAAATCCTTCCAATACCAAATTCCCCTCACATCAGTCCACGCCCATATTCCATAAATTCTGTGATTATATGTCATTCCACCCAAGTTGGTTCCGTAGAAATCTGAAAGTTTTCCCCAATTGGCAGTTCGATTCGTAAGGTCTGTGAGATATCCTTTTTGAGCAAATTCTCCAAGCCATATTTGATCTAGAGTTGCGACATCGATAGAAGTCCCGTTAGATATAGCGTTTAACAACTGATCGTGAGTTCCACGAGAACCTGGATTCCGATCACTCGTTTCTACATACTTTACATTTATTCTAAGATCGGGATGAAGTGATCTTAATTTATCTATAGCACTATTAAACAAAGATTTCCCTTGATGGTTATTGAAATCGTTGTAGGTAATTGCCAGGGTTATGTTCTGATTCGGCTGTAGAGATGCTTGCACACCTGATGGACTAACAATAAGTTGTGATGAAATGCCTGCGACAGCTATCGCACTGCCTATCAGAAAGGCCAGAATTTCAGAGTATATTAGTTTAGTCACCGCTTGCTCACCCGTCTCTTTCGCTGTGCTGTAGCAGCTGCAAAGCTATGGCCCACTAGAGTTAGCGCTAATGCTACTACGAAACAGATAGATATGACGAATTTAATATTCCTTTTTATAATCAAAGATACTGAGTATGGTTCTTAAGCATTTCTTGGGCAGGTTGGATATCCTTTCTTCTAAGAGAATAAGGGAAATGGGTATCGTTTCTATTATTCTGATTGTGCTATTATCAATTGGCTTGTTAATTTATATCCAAAATATCACGGATCGTGATCTCAAAGAAAATTTGTTTTTGCAACAAAGGGAGCGGCAGATAGCTTCTACACACGATATTTCCACTCATGTGGGTTCCGACATTAATCTAGTGTTTGGTATGCTTGATGGACTAGCAAACTCAATATACTTACAGCAAGGGTACAATGGCGACAACGCGAAAAAGATGGTGGGTGAAAAATATACACAATTTAAGAATATAATTGATGGGCTTATTGTTTTGGACAAAAATAATACTGTGACAATAAGCTATTCAAACTCAAGTTCACCGGTTATAGGTTCGGATTATTCGTTTATAGGCTGGGTTGTAGACACAAGGCTTACACTAAGGCCTGTATTTTATGATGGATTTGAGAGACAGGATATATACACGATTTTTATATCCTATCCTATCGTTAACCGAGAAACCGGGCAGTACATGGGGTTGATTGCAACATCAATACCCTCTGTACCTTTTTTCTCTCGTTATGGACACCTTGAGAATATTGATACACAGTTCTTGGTGGCATTTAATAGATATGGTACGATGCTGGCTAATGGTCTGAACAGTACGTTTGTAGGAAAGAATTTTTTCGGGGACTATACTCAACAGTTTATTCATCATAATCCTATCTTGAATAATCTGACACGTAATCTTCTATTGGGGGATTCAGGATTTGCAGTCTATGATTACGGCAGGGGCCAGAGGTTAACAACCGAATACCCTATTTTTGTAAACAATAAGCCCACATATTTTATTCAAGTAGTGACACCTATTACCGCAGTAACCTCTCAGGCAAGCGGATTACTTTCCACAGAAAACACAAAGATGTTTCTGCTTCTTGGCTGCATTCTCGCTGCAATATCCGTACTGACAATTGTTCTCATAAAGTGGAATAGCTCTTTAAATGCGGAGGTAAATAGAAGGACAAAAGAGCTAGATGAATCAAATAAACAACTCGCATTAGCTAATGAACAATTAACAGTTAACGATAAAATGCAAAAAGAATTTATCAACATAGCCGCGCATGAATTGAGAACTCCTATCCAACCAATTACTGCCTTATCGGAGATACTTCAAAACAGCATAAAGCGAGGAGCAGATCGTGACACACGTGGCGACGATGCCAGTGCTAGACAAGCCCGCCAACAGCAATATGAGTTACTGGATATAATTATTAGAAATGCAAAAAGGCTTGCTCGACTTTCAGACAATATTTTGGATGTTGCCAAGATAGAAAGCCAATCATGGGTTGTAAGAAAGGAAAGAGTAAATCTTAACAAACTCGTATCAGAAACTGTTGAGGATTTCAGAAATCAGATTGCCAAAGAAAATAAAAATATAAAATTAGAATTTACTTCAAATGATAGAGATGATATTTTTGTCGAAGCTGATAAGGATAGGATAGGTCAGATTATTTCGAACCTGCTCAGTAATGCCGTTAAATCTGCGAAAACAGGTACCATAACCGTCACGACTGATAGAAGAGACAACAATAAGGAAGTGACCGTTACTGTGAAAGATCCCGGGAGTGGCATAGATCCTGAAATTTTACCAAGGCTATTTACAAAGTTTGCTACAAAGTCACAAGCTGGTACTGGTCTAGGATTGTTCATTTCAAAAAATATAATTGAAAGCCATGGCGGAAAGATATGGGCTGAGAACAATACCACCGATGGCGGAACTGGGGCCATATTTTCATTTAGTCTGCCAATTAGTAGTAGTGAGCAGACTAAATTTGGTTAATATCGTCAGTGTTTAATGCGCTCCCAATTATATGAATTATAGTGCACCTGCAAAAAATAGTCCGAACATCTACCAGCACCAAGGCTTTTATTAGATTGTTACTTTCAGCGCTATCCCTTAACTTGTTGCTTTGTAATTCATAAAAAACCTTTCGTCTAATCAAATACAGTGTTAGTACTATTTGTTGCCAGCTTCAAGGAATATTGAATGCGTAAATGTGATATCTGAAATTTCCCTAGGTCTAGAGCGAAACAATTTATTTCGTAAGTAGTATTTATTAGTAATAGTGTCCCGTTATAGATGCCCCAGATGTAATTTTTTTAATTCAGTAGACGCCAATAGAATTTTTGATGGACGGCTATTGTTTAGTTGTTCAAAATGTAGCACCAGTGGATTAGTTTCGAAAGAGGCCGGATTAGAAGGCCCTGATTATGCGTACATCGAGTTTTTGGAGATGTACGATAATGGACAAATTGAAAATACCAGCAATTTGAAGACAGTGATGGAACAGGAAAGAATCCTGAGATCACCATCGGAGATTAAGAGGTTAATTGAGAAAAATGGGAATGGAATAAAAAATAAGATTCTTAATGAAGTATTGTTTTCTCAACAAGATTATCTAGTCGATTACAGAGTAATTCAAGAACCTGCTACTAAACTAGGAAGTAAGATCAATGAACTTCACGTAGATGACGATATTATCTCCGTACTGTCCAAAAAAGGTATTAAGAATCTTTATGAATTTCAAGAACAATCTATTAACAAAATTCTGTCTGGGATTGATACTGTTATCGTGGCGCCAACTGCATCTGGTAAAACAGAAGCGTTCTGCATTCCAATACTTCAGAAGATATCGGTATGGTTACGACTCTCGCATTTCCCGACTAGTCGGGATCATGAAGTATTTGCCGTAATTGTGTATCCCACTAAAGCGCTCTCAAGAGATCAACTTCCCAAAATAAGAGCCTTTGCAGAAAGTATAGGGATACGTGTTTGTATATTTGATGGAGACACACCACTCAACGAAAGAAACATGGTATTATCAGATTCTACTCCGGAGATAATCATTACGAATTTCGACGTTCTTCATTACCATCTTTGGCATAGAACAAAATTTTCTCATTTAGTTAGGACTACCCGATTCCTAGTTGTTGATGAGGCTCATGTTTATACTGGTGTATTTGGTGCAAATGTTCACTACATTATAAAAAGACTTGAAAGGTTATGCAAGAATAAATTACAAGTAATAGCTGCTTCAGCAACGCTACCTAATGCCGCTGAATTCTGTAGAACACTTTTTGGTAGAGAAATGGAGATCGTGTTGGGCGAAGGGAGAAAAGGAAAGATCAATTTTGCAATGTTGTTTCCTTCTTTGCGTTCACATAGATCACTGGTTCTAGACCTAGTCAAGCGAGCAACTATAGGAGGTCATAAAACAATTGCGTTCAGTAATTCACATCTTGGATCAGAACTATTATCATTTTATTTAGCTAGACAAGGAGTAAAAATTAAAGTTCATAGAGCCGGACTTTTGCCTTCTGTAAGAAGACTAGTCGAACAATCATTTAAGAATGGTCAACTAATGGCAATCTCCGCAACACCGACTTTAGAGCTCGGAATCGACATAGGCGATGTTGATGTTATTGTATCAGGGATCGTACCGATCAATAGATTGAGACAAAGATTCGGCAGAGCTGCGAGACGTGGTCAGGAGGGTTATGCCTTCTTAGCACTAGGAAATGATCCTATCAGCCAATATTACAGCTCGCATCCTGACGATTACTTAACTGACCAAGAAAAGGCATACACTGACCCTTCAAATCCTTTTGTTCAAGAATATCAAACACTTGCAATGGCCTGTGACAAATCGATCTCCATCTATGAGTCCCATGATAACAATAACCTGAATAATAGTCTGAATCATGTCATTCAAAACCTAGTTTCAAAAGATCTAATCAGACCATCAAATGATGAAAAGTTTTTTGTACCTAACTTTAAGAAAGCATCCAATATACTAAATAGCTATAGCATCAGAGGAATTGGTAATACAGTAGACATATTGTTCAATAGGAAGATAATCGGACAACGTTCACTCCCACAGGCAATCGAAGAGCTTCATGAAAATGCAATATATTTTCTGTCAGGTAGGAGATATCAGGTAAGGAAATTGCATTATGACCATAATGTTCAGGATAAAGAACGACCTTATTATGCTGAAGTAACTTCTATTCCAAACGATTATCCATATTACACAAGGGCGTTAGTTGACGAATGGCCTTCTATTATCGAAGTCTACGAACAAAAAAAAGTATTTGGAATGGAGATAAAATATTGTAGTCTAAAAATTCAGAAGAAGATTATGGGATATGCGAATATAGAAATCGGGCAGGAAGTGACCCAAGGAAAGAAGGTTATGTTTTCAGAACCTCTTGAATTTGATTTTATTAGTAAAGGATTTGTATTCAGAGCTCCAAGACCTATAGATATTCTTAGCGGTGTAAATGATGAAGAATATGTCGAAATGAGTGGTTATCATGCATCAGAGCACGTACTGATTGAGGGAAGTAGTATGATAACAGGCGGAGCTTCACAGGATATGGGTGGGGTATCTCTTGGTGCCTCAGGTCTAATCTTCATTTATGATGGTAGTATTGGTGGAAATGGAGCAAGCAGGGCTCTATATGAAAGATTTGATCAAGCGATAACGAGGGCATTAAGCATACTCACAGAATGTCCCTGTAAAAGTGAAAGTGGCTGTCCTAGATGTACATATTCTTATAGATGTGGGAACAATAATGAATATCTGCATAAATTTGCAGCAATAGAAATCCTGAATAAAGTGGCATCAGGCCAACGAACAGAGTTCGATCTATCATATGTTAAGGCTGATCGCGCACTTGTATAGTATACTTACCTGGTCTCAAAATGTATTGTCATGCAGTCCCTATCGGATTAGCCTTCCTTGACATAATATGACAATTTTCTTTCCCCATTATTCTTTAATTGTTTGAATTATGTGTTAATTAAAGAACTAACTCAAATGGCGTGACAGCATGTTTGATAATGTCTTTTTGCTCTTAATTGGTCTGGTCTTTGTTTTAGTTCAAATTCTGAATATATCGAAAGATGTCAGCTCGAGTATGTTATATGAGGCGTATGGTTGCATTGCACATCTCGTCTGATATTCCTATCTTTCAAATATCAGAGCCTTGGTTTTATCACGGTTATGTTGATGAACCAGTGAAACATTAGCTTAATCCTTCAAAAAGATTTGCACAGAAAAAAATTGAAGACCTAGTTGTAAATACAGTTTGATATCAAAATCTATATGCGTTTTATTTTTTTAGTGAGTTGCTAAGCGAGTTAAGGGAGGTTTTTAGAGCTTAAGAAATTAGCGAAGAATCTTTATAGCATAAACTGGATGTAGCTCTGTAATTCCTCCCGGCATCTCAGGCATCTCAATTAGATATCTACCTGTAACCATAACGTGCTGACCTATCTTTGGTAGAACGGATTTGAAGTTAGGACCATTATATCCATCGCAAGCACCAACATTCTCTTTAGTCAAACTTGTAACTGGACCCTGGCAAACAACTTCTATATGCATAGCTGGGCCACCAAGATACTTACTCGCAAAGACTTGGGAGTAGCTTCCAGGCCCTAACATATTCTTGTATGGAGGATCTAGAACTACATTGAAATTAGCATCACCATCATCATTAAAGTAATGTTTCCATACAACTGTACCAGTTACTGTAACACATTGTTTTATAACGGTAAACCTATCTTCTTTTAGTGGAAGGATAAATCTACTTAGCTCTGGTAAACATGGAGTTCCTAATCTTGTTTGCGTGCTAGAGGCATTAGCGGAGGTCATTGCTAGTCTATGAGCTATAGCCAGTGCTTCAGGAGAATTATTTGCTATAGCAGTAGTAAGTGGTTCTGTTCCTGGTGGCGGATGTACTGCAAATCCTCCTCCAGTTGTTCCTGGTACAAATCCTCCTGGTTTGCTAGATTTTGTTGTTACTTTATTTGAATGGCCATGCGATGATGACGATGATGGCTTGGCCTCAGTGAAATGCATAGTTCCGATGGTTAGAGCAATTAACGACGAAATTAACAAAGACAATACAATTGTTAATGCTGAGGAGTTATGCTTATTTGTCAAGATTGCCTAAATACACGGAGTAGGATATGATATTTGAATATGAGTTAACCATGTTAACTAGACTTTTTTTGATAGCTTTGAATTCATCACTTGGCATCTATTAATCATCATCACACGAATTTGGAACCAAAAGGTACCTAGAAAAGTGCGGAGATGAACCACATTATGCTGCTTCTGTAGGTAGTCCTTATCCATTGAAGAGCCTTCATACGTAATCAAAAGCAGTTGCCGGCTTTCGCTTGAGCCACATTAAGCGGACTAACAATTCTCTATGTTAGCAATTAATATAAATCAATCCACTCAGATAACCATCGATAGGACGAAATCTTATCATATTCCGTCCTTCTCTTCAACTTTTCCAACTCTTCTCTACACTCGATCGCCACATCATTCTTCTCCACAGTTATCCCCTCTTCTGAAAAGTTGCGATTAAAACTCTCAATATTAGATTCTAAAGTATCAGCATCTTTGATCGAAATTATACCAGGCTTTGCTCGCGGACCACCAACGAAAACTAGGTTTTTAATAAAATTAGGAGCAGTTATGTTAAACGAATTTTTGAGATAAATATCTGCAAACTGATCTGCGAACATTTCTGACAGAATCGCCAAGGCTCTCTCAAAGAAACTATGGAACGATTCAAAGTCTATCATCTTGCCAGCATGATTCTTCTCAGCATCTTGTTTATCCAAAACGTTCAGACCCAGCAAATACAAAATCATTCTTTCCACGGCACATTGATTAGTTACTAGTCGCATGTCGAATTCGGAAAGGATTTTCTGAAAATAACTGGCACTCCAATTCTCAAACGTGAGCTTCGAGTTAAGTGCCCTTGTCCAAGCTGGAACAAGTCTCTCCAAATCTTTTGACAGCGGTTCTAGTCTAGCTGGATTGTATATCTTCCTTATTTTTGGGGAGAGTGTTTTCTTTTCACTTTCAACCTCCATTAGTTGATAATACCTATCAACGATCTTACCAGCTACATCAAACGGGGACCCTTCAACTTGCTTATTTCTGATTCTGTAAACGCTGTATCCCATATTTTCTAAGGCTCTCTGACGGATCCTATCAGGAGTTCTGCGGTAATCAAGGTCATGAATCCCTCCGTCGACCTCGACAATAAGCCTCTTACCGATGATAAAATCAGGAGTATACCAAATACATCTCGACAGCCTAATCTCTCGGTTCGATTCATAATCAATCTGTTTAGCAAGGCCGTCTAATGCAGACGCTAACAATCGCTCATATCTTGTAGATCCTGGTCGTTTGCTACTGTGATTATTGATATAATTCTAAAACGGGATCCCACATATGTCTATTTCATACCTCCCTTGGACAAAAATATCTACCTGGAACACTCTTTAAGATTAATTTAAGGAATGTCGATTGTTATATTATCATGAAATGGTCTGGATGGCCATTAACTACGATTTTAGCAGCAATTTCTGTGGCACTTTCCTATGCTCTCTTCCAGATGGGAATTTACTTTTTCTTTTTACCAATCGTATTTGTTCCATTAATAAGATTTCTCAGAATCGGACAACGTTCACACATATGTCCCGCCTGCGGTTTGGGCTCATCAGGGAATTATTGTCGTCGACGTGGTACAAGCCTTTAAATGGATATGTATTTAGGTGGAAAAGAAAAACGGTAACCTGACCAATAAGCGTTTATTCCGATGACCTCGACCAAAACACGAAGCGATGATTGGAAGGAAGATAAGGTGAGAGACATAAAGTGGATGCTCTTAAAGATATCCTAAGAGGAGCGGAGAAAATTGTATTTCTAACTGGAGCCGGTATATCACAAGAAAGCGGAATTGCAACTTTTAGGGGAAAAGACGGCTTGTGGCACAATTATGACCCAATGAAGCTTGCTTCCCCTGAAGCATTTATCGATGATCCAAAGTTGGTGTGGAGTTGGTATAACTATAGACGAAGGAAAATATTGGCCGCAAATCCAAACCCGGGACATATAGCTATAGCAAATCTTCAAAACCATCAACAGGTATCGGTTGTTACTCAGAACATCGATGAATTACATCAACGAGCGGGAAGCAGGGAGGTAACAGAGCTTCATGGGAACATCTTCAAGACTAAGTGCACGAAATGCAGTTTCAAAGGCAGGATCGAATATGAATTCTTCGATATTCCTCCTATTTGTGAATTATGCGGGAGCTACCTACGGCCCGATGTTGTATGGTTTGGTGAAGGGATAAAACAAGAAGTGTGGAATGAGGCTGTAACGCATTCCAAGACTTGCGATATCATGATAATAGTGGGCACTTCATTGGCAGTATCACCAGCTAATTCTTTGTTCTTAATCGCCAAAAATAATAACGCTACATTAATAGAGGTAAATCCGGTAAATACAACGTTTAGTGATGAAATGAATTTTTCTATCAGAAAGACAGCAGCAGGTGCACTACCAAATTTACTATCGAGGTTTGAATCTGCTAGCTAGGCTGTCATCACAATTATTTAGCTCCATTACTTTTGATTAGCTAGCTAGGCTGCACGCAAATAACTCTTTCCTCTGTTCAGGGAATTTGAAACTGACTCTCATTTAGATCACATGAAACGAATGAATCACTTTTTTAACTATGGATAGTGCTCTTTCAAATATCTTAGTTAACATGAAGAATCGATGACGCGCTAGAAACTAAACTGCTTATTATGTTTTAAGAACATTTGTCTAAATGCGCCTTTAGGCGGGTGCTCGGATAACCTTTAACTAAAAGATATTATCCTGTAAGAGTCCCTAAGTTTGGGACCTTCCGCGGATTTTGAGAAGAATCTGGGAAACTCTCCTATGGTTCCGCACCGATCATATCAAATCATAAATCGTCATTCCCGATGCATACTTTTTTCTCCAGTCTACTCGGTAGTCCGTATTTTTACATCTACTTACTGGTTTACTCGGTTACCGTGATAGGCTGTTCCTGCGCCTTTTCGAGCTCTGGTTCAGCTTCCAAGGCTTCCTCTTCGAGGATCTTCTTCATACGTAGTCTGTCTTTGATCTCATAACCTAAGAAATCACACATATATTGTCATTATCACTTTATCGCTTAAATCAGTTTCTCTGCGTTACGATAATTGATTCTGAGAAGCTAGTTGTCGTATAGTTTTTCTTAAGGCGTTTTGAAACGGATTCGTCTCTACAAATCTTTTTTTTGTTTTACGTTTACGAATCTCCACACGATTAAGCATAGTAAACGCAATTCAATTCATAAGATTTCGTCAACTAGTACCGCTCGAGTCTCTCAACTTTTAGCAAGAAGACTCACAATACCATGTTGTCATCGTATCGCTACTAATTCGATTAGTCCTTGTTGCAGCCTTTGAGACTGTTAGCGAGAAATATTTTCCCGGAAAACTTATTTTTCCCTTTCCTGGCATTTTTCCAGAGTGTTAACTTCCACTCATCATATTGTTCTATCTCTGGTTCGTTCGTTTCATATATGAGGCAAGTGCCAGTTTGTTCTAGTGCTGAATACATGACAAAGACAACAAAACGAGCTTTCCGGAAATTGTCTTCTGGATGTTCCAACGGTGGACTGACTCTTTTTTTGATTTTCTCGCAAGCTAATTCGAAACCCAACATTAACAGCGATATTTATTTAGTAATACCATTGATTTCTGAGACACCTCTTCGAGATGTTAGATCGAATCTCAAGGCCCAGCTGGGATTTGAGTGATGCTTCTAAACTTCCTCTCGACTGCGAGCATTCCCATAAAGTATAAAGCTATCATAGGCCCTGCAACGAGCCACATCGTTATCCCACTCCCATCTGGAGTTATCAGGGCCCCAATAACCACCAAAACAATAATAGCATACCGAAAATTTTTTCGCCAAAATTTAGGTTCTATGAATTCAGTTAATGAAATCACATACATAATCAAAGGAAGCTCAAATGCAATTCCGAACCCCAGAAAGAACTGAAGTACAAATGATATAAAGTCGTTGATGTTAAGAAAGGTAGCAACACCCATGGATAGACCGTACTTGTAGAGGAAAGCAATGGTTAATGGAATAGTCACAAAATATGCGAACGCAATACCTGAAATGAACAGGGATATGCAATACAATACATTGAAGGTTGCACTTCTCTTGGTTTGTTTCCTAAACGCAGGAGAAATAAAGCCATATGATTCTCTCACGATTATTGGAATTGACCCTATCAAACCAATCAAAACAGAAACATAAAGCTGAGCAAAGAANGCCTGTCCAGGAGCAGTCTGAATTAGACTCACTTCCGGTGGAAGAATTGCCTTAGACATATGTGAGGTGACCTGGATGGAAAAATTGTGGAAGATATCTGGGTAAGGATAAAAAAACATTACTGTGCCATCCTTAGAGTATAACGGTTTTGCGCTTAGGGTCATACATAGTATCGTAATAACGATCACCGCTAACAACATACGAAATATCCTTCCGCGTAGCTCGTCGAGGTGTTCCCTGAAAGTCATTTCTGCAGACATGATACTTCCCTCCTATACAACTATGCATAGGGACAGCCATTATTATAATGTAAAGGAGAATAATTATCATTATAAGAAAATAAGCTGCAATTGCCCCCCTCGTCATATATTTATACATTAATGGAGCGAGGTTGTTATTCCGGATGAACACGCTTCTCTAAACGCCATTTTTTGAAATTAGTGGGTTATCGGCGCGTAGGTTCCATTAGGCGGATTTGGTATTCACCCGACTCTCTTAGATGTCCTAGTGAAGACTGGCCTTAAGAGCCTCCACTAAATCGTTAGTCTCCTCTACTTTCTCAACCGGTTTTTCAATTATTGTCTTACCCTTCGATTTGGCCTAGATCAACTTCTCTAACTCCTTTGTATATGCCTCCGAGTAGTTGCTGAGGTCTAGGTGTTCTCTTGCCAAATTTTCAACCAACATCTTTCTGAGGGATAATTCTTTGCTGTCTAAAGTGGCCCGCTGTATGTCTTTTAACTCGTCGATTTCATCTACTTGGCTCATCCTAACTCTTTTGTTCATGATCCTATTAGGATATGTAGTAGGACGAATGGAAGTAGGTTAAAAGAAGAACATCAGGACCGAGCCCGCCTTAGTCATAGAGTGTCGGTTTAGGAGCGTCCGACATTAATCGACTTTATGCCTTCATTCTTACCGATTAATAGAATCTGCGATCCATAAAAAGAGAGGTTCTTGCTAACTAGGAATTCTCTTTACAATTAAGCTACAGTTGATGACTCTCTCACGCTCACTCACGCCCATAGGTTTTATTAGAGCTAACTTATAGTGAATACAAATGATTTTGTGACGTTAGCAACCTGCCCGTTCTCCGTTTGGTAGTAAAATGTTGCAGTTGCCCTGGTTTGTCCAGCATTTGTTGCTTGGTATATCGTCCCAGATCCTGGGCCAGCTATTGTAACCTCTTTACCAGAATTTAATTTGAATGGGGCTGAAGTCGCGGTGCAGCCTTGGACGTGTCTTGTGAGAACGTTTCTGTAGAAGTGTGCGAATAGAGGCGAATCGCAAGGTCCAGCAGGGAACATTATTGTGTTTGGAGAATTATTTACTACTGTGGAAATGACTTCAAATTTATTGCCAGTGGTTACAGTTGAAGGTGAGGGATGAGTATTTATCAGGTCAACTCCAGAACTAGCTGCTTTCGCCGTCGAGTTGGTATTGAAAGGTTGTGAGTATGCGTATCGGTCCGGAAAACTAAGGATTGTAGATGCCACGACTATGGATAACACCGACAGTATAGCAATGCCTTCCCTTAGCTTACAAGAATGCATAGAATATTGAATTTGCCGTAGTATTTGTACTTATCCCTCGGTTGAGTCTGTGTGGCCTCGTCTTGGGTTAACATGATCTTTGGGCCAATTTTTCGGCATAATGGTGGCAAAGGAATTTAATTTGAAGTTCTTAATACCTGGCATAGCAGTTACTGTCATTTCATTTTTGATTCTTTTGTTTTTCCGCCCTGCACCCCAGGAATTAAGGCTAGCCCCTTATTTTTGGTAGACCCAGTGCGATTATACCAAACACACAGTCGTTGTCACCTTCATTGATCTTACACCTATAAGATATACTGGAATCTCATCAGCTGCAGATCGACCTCATTTAGTAATTCTTGAGCAGGTTTTTTGTCGCTTGCTCTTCTATCTCTAATTCCTTTTCTTTAATTCTAGCACCNGGAATACCATGTCTTGGATCAGTAACATGTATGACAACTATTTCTGCTCCCCACGCTTTACTGAGAAATCGCGTATTCAATAATTCTTTTCTTATTTTTAGATCTATGAATTGGTGCCAATATTTTTTTGCTGTTATGCCCATGCTCTGAAGCACTGGTTGTAGCACGTTCCTGAAAAAACTATTTATCTATATAATATATCAAATTAAAAATGCACAGTGAATCCGTTATTTCAAGATTAATTTCCAAATCACAAACCATGCAATTATTGCTAATACTAGCCCTATGATTCCTACGATGATAAGCGTGTTCGCACCAAAATTCTTCCCCATGGCTCTTGCAACGTAGGCCCTGTTATTTAAAGTTCACTCAAGCGAGAAAAAGGCATCCATGGTGTGTACTACAAAAAAAGAATCAGAAACTGGAATTGTGGGCGCCACTTATACGGTTGAGAATATAGAATGAGTGCATAACTCTTATCTGATGATAAGTACTGTCGAAGAAAGAATTCCATTGCTCATTCATAATAGACAATGCTTAATAGCGGAGCCCATGGTAATATCACCCGAGTGTTTAGTTCATCCGTTTAAAATAAAACTAAATTCGGGTTTTCCGAAGACAAATCCTAATTTGTGAAAAGGTTATGGAAGATCCTTAATGATCTTTATTCCTTCCTCTGCGGTAAATGCTTTCATAGTCTTAGTTCTTACATTTCCATATGAGCCAACTTTGAGCATCAGAGACATTACCACTTTATCATTTGGAGCTTCTATAATTATTACCAAGTCATATTCTCCAAAAGTATAGTAAGCTCCGATCAATTTTCCACCTGCTTTTTCGAGTGATGTTTTAAAGGAATTGTAACGGTCTGCAGATTCTTTGATCTTGCTAATGCCTTGCCCCGTCCAGTTTATGAGTAATATATATTGTGACATATTTACAGATAGATAGGAGGGCTTCTATTTATATGTCACATCGGGACAGCGTAAACACTGACGCATCTAAGGGGCATGATAGTGTCAGATTTGTAGGTCTATTTCGTCCTGCTACCATTTCTGGGACTGTATTAACCTGAGCAACAAATTCACTGCCATCTGCGTCGAAAGGTTTATCAACACTTTATCTCATTCAACATGCTTCATCAACTTTTTCTAATTTGCACAACCCTAATTCTACTAAGATGTAGAATTAAAAATATGCTTACTCATGAAATCGAAGAACTCTGCGTCTTTCATAGTTCTTCTTTTTTCTGTAAGTAAAGCAGCATCGCTGCCTATGACATATCTTAAATTACGTTCCTCACTGTATGATGTAACTGCTTTGAGTATTACTTGGCTACCACTTCTGCTGCGGTGATTAACAAGTAAATCCCGTAGGGAGCAGTAAAGGACTTTTAAGCCTGGAATAACGGGAATGATGTATAAAAAGAGGACGTCTGTAGGATCCGATTATTTTCTAACCAAAGGAAAAATTTAGTCGGATACTATGTCCCTTGGTACTATCTCACAATAAATTAGTCTATGCACGTTGTAACTCCGAATGTTTCAACGCATGCCCCTGGCTTTTGGAAGCCGGCTGCCTCTTTAATATTAGCGGCCTTTATTGCATCTGATGCAGCAAGAGTCGCGTTTAGGGACGCAGCAACATTTTCTTTAATAGCTGTGCTGTTTGATTCTCCCAAGTTTGTGCTTATCACTTTCATCAATATGGCTTT
>AF_2010_repII_A100DRAFT_1000024_pt1 | contig 24611 bp, 23 predicted proteins | sample AmaForreplIIA100_FD_9198 | JGI IMG/M metagenome (IMG submission 9198) | reverse complement strand
AAAATAAAACAAATCGCAACCAGACTTCAAATTTTAATGTTGGCTTCAGATAGTAGGTGGAGTGGCAGTCAATAGGCTTGCGGTCATTTGGTGGTGACCCGCGGTGGTATTGTAGCCCGAAATAGAGTTATTGGTGTATTAATTGTATAAAACAAATAATAAACAGGTTTTAATTGCTGGTGGGGGTTATGCTGGGATTCAGGTTGCTCTTACGTTAGAACACTTGCTTGAAGAATCTGGTACAGAGATTTTATTGATAGATAAAAAACCATACCATACTTTACTTCCAAGCTTGCCAGAAATAATATCAAAACGTGGATTTTCAGTCATAAATTACGAGGATATTATACGTGATAAGAGAATAAAATTTATTCAATCGACCATAACCAATATTGATCTCAATAAGAAGTTAGTCAACATTATTGATAAGGAAAATAAAAATCATTCTTCACTAAGATATGATTTCCTAGTTATATCTTTGGGTAGTCAGCCTTTTCTGCCAAGCATTGAAGGCTTAAATGAGTATGCTTTCCAATTCAACAGTATACAAGATGCGCAAATAATAGCTGAAAGAATTTCAGATACAACTCTAAATGGCAATATAGTAATTGCAGGGGGAGGCGCAACAGGAGTAGAGCTTGCTGGAGAAATATCTCATGTATTAAAGACACGGCAAAAACAAAATGGTAATAATTCTAAATCAAGTGATGTTAACATCATATTAGTATCTCCCCATTTATTATCTGGTTTTCCTAATTCCGCTGTAAGCTGGGTAAAAGCTTACCTTCGAAGTCTGGGAGTTAAGCTACTTGTAGGTCCTGAGTGCTACGTCTTACAGGTCAGACCGAATGCAATATACCTTAAAAATGGTAATCAGATTACATATACAATGTTTATCTGGACAGGTGGGGTTTCTGCACACTCTCTCTTAAGAAAGACAGGATTAAAGATTGGTGAAAAAGGAAGAGTTGTTGTTAGTAAATATCTACAGGCTGAGGCAAGGCAGGATGTTTTTGTCGTTGGAGATGCTGCTCTAGTATTCGACGATAAAGGTAAGGCATTACCAACAAACGCATATGTTGCTGAACAACAGGGACGAATAGTAGCACAAAATATCTTTACCCTATTAACAGGTGGACAAGAAAAAAAGTTACGAGAATATAGACCTGAAGAACCAGGGTCCACTTTTGCTATCTCCATTGGGAAAGACTTTGCTGTCTCAAGAGCAGGAGGATTAGATCTTTTTGGTTATTCTGCTAGTGCGTTTAAGAAACTGATTAAAATGAAATATCTAAAAGACATAGCTGGTTCTTCTTTGGCAGCAAAGGAATTTTATAAATTTTAATCCTTTCCGGCAAGTTCTCATACATACTTTCGATGCTATTTTAAGCATTGGAAGCTAGAAACGTTCAATTCAACCATAATGGAAGGTCAGTTCAATGATAGTATATGGTAAGCGGGTCTATGCGGGATGCCAATTAGAAGTGCTTCTTGGAGTAGAATATTGCAGAAGACTACACTAGATTTTCGTTAGAACGTTATCCCAGAGGCAGTCGGAAATCAAAGTCATAATATGAGGCCCTCTCAATTGCTGGATGATGCTAATTCACCCAAGAAGTGACTTCAAGGTTGATGGGTGCCTAAGAAACAGGAAAGCAAATCATGTGTATTATAATCTTCAACAAATATGCTGTAAATTAACCCCCTGCGTGGAATAATGTTCTAACCGAGTTGCATAATAATCGTATAGAAGCAAATGACATTTACAATCACTAGGAATCCAAAATAGTAAATAGAATGTCCCTGTAATATAATGTAGTTGATATGTCTCTTCCATATTCCGAATCCGAGGCTGAGGGATACACATGCAAGGTTTGTGGGCGTACTTTCTTGAAAGCACAATCTCTTGCAGCACATATAGAATCAGAACATCCTGAAGCAGAGCAGCCAGAGATATTTTAGTGTAGTTAGGGCATTTAGTCTAGAAACAGCATAGTATATCTACCAAGCGAGAACAGTGTGTATGTATGCCAACTTGACCGGACAGCAGCATACACACATGTCCTAATGATCATCTACCTATCTCTCCTTAATCTTGAGGACTTGGATAACTAGCGACAAAACAGCACATGCTACAATTATGCTCATAACAACGTACCAGAAGAGATCAGGAACCATACAACATAGACATTAATTCTCAGCAGCTAAAGTTTTTTCTTCGATGGACTTGCATGTTTCAGCCCCTCCACACGCTCAGGCCCAGGTCCAGGGTTGAAGTCTAGCCATACAGGAGACCCTTTTAATGGTGAAGTATGACTGATAGCACCGTGGATGAAGTGCCAGTTTGGCAAATCCTCTTGGAAGCTGTGTATACCATAATACAGTCTACAATCTATACTTTGATAAAAAGACTAAAGGCAACTACCATGTAGTGTTACTATGATTTGAGAGAAGCCATATCGATGGAGAAGCGATACTTTACATCTGATTTGAGCAGTCTCTCGTAAGCCTCATTGATTTTCTGAATTGGGATGACTTCCACATCAGCAGTGATATTATTTCTGCCGCAAAAGTCGAGCATCTCCTGAGTTTCGGTAATACCCCCGATGTTTGAGCCAGAGAGGCTGCATCTCTTGAATATAAGGCTAAAGGCCGCTACGGCATGGGGCTTGGCCGGTGCGCCAACTAGGGTCATGTTGCCATCGCGGCGGAGTAATTGTAAATATAAGTTAATATTGTGCTCTGCAGAGACCGCATCGAGAATAAAGTCGAAGCTGCCTTTATGCTTGTTCATTTGATCGGTATTTCCTGAAATGATCACCTCGTCTGCACCTAGGCGAAGCGCGTCTTCTTTTTTGTTAGGTGAAGTGGTAAAAACTACAACATGGGCTCCAAGTGCACGAGCAACCTTCACTGCCATATGACCCAGTCCACCCAGACCAACCACACCTATCTTCTTACCTTTAGTGACACCCCAATGCCGCATTGGAGAGTATGTTGTAATCCCGGCACATAAGAGAGGCGCTGCTCCTGCGAGATTCAGGTTCGAAGGAACCCGTAAGACAAAATGATCTTTGACCACAATACTGTCAGAATAACCGCCATAGGTCACGCCTCCAAGGTGTACGTCTGGAAAGTTGTAGGTGAGGGTCATATGCGGACAGAACTGCTCAAGGCCGGCCCGGCACTCGGCGCAGTTGCCATCTGAGTCAACCATGCAGCCGACTGCAGCAATGTCACCGGGCTTAAACTTGGTAACTGCAGAGCCGACCTTACTTACACGGCCAACGATCTCATGTCCAGGAACACATGGATAGACTGTAGGCATCGTCGCATTCCACTCGCTACGAACGGTGTGGAGGTCAGAGTGGCAGATACCGCAGAAGAGGATTTCGATTTGAACATCATGTTCGCCCGGATCACGCCGCGGGATAATGGTTGGGGCAAGCGGCGATTCCGCACTCGTAGCGGCATAAGCCTTCGCTTTATATTGACTACGCGATTCAGAGCTTAATTGTGTCGTCGATGACATGACAGTCTCAGTGCGATATGATATAAAGGGATTTAACCAAAGATCCTTGCCTTTTGATTATCAATAAATCAGCCTAGTTCCTGTCTTCTTTCATTCTCCTGCAACCTTGTTGATAAAGCTACAAGTTGATCTGATAATTGCGAAATAGCGTCATCCTTTAGTTTGTCACGATTTCTTTAATTTTCTGCTGTTCTAATTTTTCTACCCTTCTCTCATTTGAACGTAACTTCCTGTACTTATGAATGGGTTTACGGTTAATGTATAAGCGTTAATGAAAATACCTTACTTTAGAAATAAAGATAATCATCGATATTAAAAGAATAGCCAATATTAGAAAAAATACATCTCTTGACATCATTTTATATGTATCAGATTGAATTACTGTTATTAAGAATTGAGGTTGTACCCGATGGAAATTGTCGAGACTTTTCGTGAAAACAAATTAGTCAATGGTTAGATATTATTATTAATATTTGCTAATCTTTTTCATACATCAATAAGAGTATTATAGAAGATTGTATTGGACTTCACATAACAATCCTATAGAAGTGAATTGAGTGTTGCTAATTTAAGCCATAGGTACAAGTCAAAGATTAATCAAGTCGAATCAAAGTCCTTTTGTTTTTTTTTCCATCTCTCGGACGTTCCTCACCATCTCTTTTTGTGCCTCAGTTAGTTTAATAGGTGTTTCCTGTTCACTAGACTTTAAGATATGCTCCTTTGTTTGGTTTGTTGGCCACAACTTCCACAAATCCATCCTCTTATTGGAGTGATTAGATGTACATTAACCAAGCTGGTCAGTCTGGTTTGACAACTATTGCAAAAATAAATCTTCTTTAATGGGTGACTTATCCCATAGAACAAGTGTGGCCGATTGCCTCTTTTCGTATCTTAAATGTTAACCTAGCGATATCTATGTTAGGTATATTATTGAAAGATTATTTGTTGTGATGACTGTTAGGAGGTTTTCGAGGGAGATAACAAGGACATTATTATTTAGAGATTATGATACTAGGTGTTAAGATTCTAGCACACTATATCCTACTAGTAGGATGGTAAGGAGGGTCGAAATGAAAGTGCGATATTTTTAAGAATTATTATTTTTTAGGGGCACGCACCCATAGTGGTGTACAAACTTAAATACCAGGAAAAAACACGGGTACTTATGTCGAAAGAGATAGAGATAACTCAGATCTCTCTCTAAAAGCCAAAAAGAGATCTGTTATTAGAGTAGGTAATAGATTTTTTAGCAAAAATAATACTGATTGCAATAGTATTATCACCTGTCATAGTTGGTAACACACCAGCATTACTAAAACACGAAAACTTAACTCCTACGCCACAAGCATGGGAAGATGGCATTAGAACCGATCCAATGGTTGGTACTTATGAGTGGTAGTACTATCAGTTACAGGCAACAGATGGAACTTCTGCTCAGTTTGTCTTTTACACAAAGCCATGGTTTGAGACTCCGCTACCTTTTTATCCATTAGTGACTGCGACCATTATGTCTCCTAATGGTACAAGTCATAATGAACTTGTTTTTTACAACACTAACGATTTCTCAGCTTCACGAAATCAAAATAACGTAACCATTGGCAAAAATTAGCTACACGGAGAAGTATTGCACTTTGATTCTCATGAAAAGGGATTAGGTGCTGATCTAGTTTTTACTTGTTGCCAGCATTCACGATTATAGATCCTAAACAGTGCAATTAATTGATAGGTATCGAAGTAAAAGGTCTAGATGAAAAAGCAGAAACAAGTCGATTGGAACTTAAAACAAAGTTCATCAATCAACACTTTATAAATGAAATGAATAAAATCGGTTTACAGTTGATAAATATTCGAGGGTCATGGATTGGAATACTTATCTTATTATTGGACAAAGAAATTTGAATTCGACTCCAGCCTAATAATTGAACGTCACTGCTATAGATAGAACAGACTGTCGAATGATTTGTTTTTCCCTATCCCTGTCTGCACTCATTACCACATGATAGATAGACTAGATTGATTTAACTTCTGCCACCTAATGCATACAATATTACAAAGGTCTTGCTTATTCCCATGGATCCTGTGGTCAGCTTTGGCAGGAACAAAAATGCATTTCCTGGCCTGATTTCATGATCTTTTCCATTAAGTTTGATAAAACCACTTCCTTCAATACCATAATAGACCTCATCAACTGAATGTGGTTCTTGGGTATCCCTTTTACCAGGATGTAATCATATGATACCAGCCTAGATACCCCTGATCTCAATTAGAAAGAATTATCTCATCTCAGCATTTGTACTAGCTCCTAACGTCGATGTAGGAGTAGCAATATAGGGATGTGAAAGACCAGGATGAGATTCAAGCCATGAGTAAAGATCTGCTACAACATAAGGTTCAATCGGTCCGATTCCAGTGAACCACTGGGATGAAAGGTAGAACTCGTGTCCCAGATGGGGGTATGTTATCAAGGTATGGAAAGCAGTTGGCTGCCGTCTGTAATTCGGTCTTACCAAAGCTACTATCTATTTTTTAATCAAGCATTGCATAGGCCGCCACGTCAAGGTCTACTAGACTACTAAAGGCAACTATCTTTTGATGTTCGCAACCATGCGTTAGACCATCGGATTTTGATATATTGCTTATTATGTAATATTACCGGTGCAAAATCTTACCATTTTCCAAATCTTAAATAATTCCTTCAACCTATTTAAAAGAATTGCTGAAATCTCAGTAGAACCAAAGTTATAAGAGCTACTGACTATATTAACCACAACAGCCTTAAATCTGACCCATATCTACTTTAATCAATGAATATCTTTCCTTCGCCTCAACAAAAACTCGATCCATTCAATTTTTATGCAATGATGAGATTATCAAATCCTATAGCCTATGATGAGAAAAACAATGTTTGGGGTGTTTTTAGATATTATGATGTTCAATCGATATTGGGCGATTACACACATTTCTCTTCAGAACCTGTTTATCCTCAGCAATCTAGACAGTCACAGAAGCCAAGTAGACCTACGGCATTTTCTCGGCCTAGCTTGCTCAAATCTGATCCTCCATATCATAGGGTCTTGCGTGGAGTGATTGCCTCCGGCTTCACACCTATGGCAATTGCACAACTGGAACCCAGGATTGAAGATGTAGCAAATTATTTGGTGGACAGGGTGATTAAGAACGGGAAGATGGATCTCATAAGAGATATGGCATATCCCTTACCAGTAACAGTAATCGCGGAACTCCTAGGTGTCCCGGTTGAGGATCGTAATATTTTTCAAGTCTGGGCAGACAGATTAGTCTCATCGGGAGGAGAGGATCGAAGTGAACAGTCAGAATCTACAAAAACCCTGATCACGATTCAATCTGAAATGGATGAATATTTTGGACCTATAATTGATAAGAGGTCTAAAGATCCGCAGCAGGATCTTATGAGCAGTTTGATAAATGCCGAAGCAGACGGAACTCACCTGACCAAAGAAGAAATACTTGCTTTTTGTTCCCTATTACTTCTCGCTGGCCATATAACTACTGTGAACTTGATAGGAAATGCAGTTCTTTCTCTTTTACAATATCAGGAACAGCTCAGAATTTTAAAAGCAGATACGTCGCTCTCCTTAATCCCTTATGTAGTAGAAGAAACCCTACGCTTTCGTTCTCCAGTTCAGGCCGTATATCGAACCACAAAGGAGGGAGCTAAGGTTGCAGATCAACCTATAGAGTCAGGACAGGGCATTATCAGCTGGCTTGGATCTGCAAATCATGATGAAAAGGTCTTTCCTAATCCTGACAAATTTGATATAACCAGAAGTCCGCACGGACATTCCCACGTAGGTTTTGGTCACGGTATCCATTTCTGTCTAGGTGCGCCCCTAGCAAGACTTGAGGGTAAGATAGCCTTAAAAGTAATTCTTAAACGATTAAAGGATCTCCGATTCGAGTATGAAGAAGGTAGCGAACTAGTAGAAGGTTTGCCGCAGAACATTAAACCATTGCATAGCATATTCTTCCATGGAGTATCTTCTTTGCCTCTAAAATTTGGCTAAGGCGTTGGAATTGAAATAGTTTCATGTTCTCATATCCCATCGATAGCATTGTCTATTAGATTGGTCCAAGCTTGATTTGGCTCATTTCCATAAACATTGATATGTGCCAATTTAGAGTCATACTCTCGAATTATTGTTACATCTGCTGCATCTGCAGAACTACCTGTGGATCAACGTCCACAGTAAAAAACTGGTCTCATATACTCAATTCGATAATAGGCTTTGGCATACTGCTGAGACATAAAATAATATTATCTAATGGTTTCAATTTTAGTGCTGCTTAGAATGAAATTCTGGCTTATCTTATCTTATGTATCACATCAGATTGAAATAAATACTGTAGTGTAATGTATCTGGTAGTAGCCTTGGGTTAATTTCTTTTTGTTATAAAAAATGTGGAATCTATTACTTTAATTCCCAAGTTTTCTCAGAAATTTCCCTCAAAGTCTACTTCTGCTTCAAAAATTCCGACCATGTCGTTCAGGAAGGCTAATTTGCCAGTTGGTCCTGCCTTCAAAGATAACGCTGGCAAAGACACTGACAGGTGGGATTGGTCTAATGATTGGGTAGAATTATGATAAATATCAGATGGTAAAAGAGGAGCCATAATTTACTTTAGTCTTCCATTAAGTAGTGATGAATCCAAATGCAGCTCCTACCGGTAAACCTGCTGCCTCTATTGTACTTGAATGTGTTGCAAATTACTATGCTGTATTCTTTAACGCTTGTCCTACTTGTCATGCCACACTTGTTAATGTAGATCTTTGTTGCATTCTCCATTTCCATCCATATTACATTTATCCATCCTTTGTATGATAGATATGAAAGACTAATCACAAACAATCTCATAACTATTGCTTCTACCTTCATGACTTTCTTGATGGCATACCCAGCTATTGCGCCAAATAGGAATCCACTACCTGCTGAAAATACAAGTTTTTTATTGACAAATTATCGGATACCCCCTTTCAAATCTGGCCTTTTGAGATGATTCGAAGTCAATCTGTCCTCGCTTTTTGTTTATTCATATTGAGACTTGAGTAATGCCTTAGCTTTAGCTTTTGCGGTTGTGACTCATATCATAAATAGTGGAGCTAAAATGTCCTATTTACGGTCATCTGGTCAGGAACAATGTGAACATATTCTTGCAAACTTCGATAGACAAGTAGCAAAAAAAAGCGCAGAAATTGGGCAACTCATGTATGATCTCTCCATGAAAGACCAACAACTACAGCAATATGAAAACAACCTAGAAAATATGGCTCGGCAGATTGAATTTCTTGCGGGCTAGAGGAGTTAGTCATAGAGAAATCCTTATACTTTAAAAGATTATCTGAAAAATGATGTGACCTGGCAATAGAAAATCGAATATACGACAGGAAGATATTAGTATATTTCACTTGTGCAATTATTTTTGCGATCATTGCTGCCAATTCCATAATAATTTTCTCAAATTCACACAACAAACCGTCGTTTACATTTGTGGTTCTAAATGTAACAGCAGCTGTTGCTTCTAGTTTAGGCATAATGGTAGTCTGTCTTTCCGGGATCCACGGAGCCCATGGTTGGTCATATCTATTTTTAACACTGGGTATTATTTCCTGGTTCACTGCAGATTTGACTCTTGCCTATTACTATTTTGTATTGGGTATAGAAGAACAGATACAAGTATCTGTTACAGATATTTTATGGTTCATAGGATATCTATTCCTTGCAGCACATTTGTTTACTGTTCTTAAGTTCATACGAGGTAGGATCAAATTGGTGACTATCATCATAACATCTATACTTTCATTGTTGTTTATTACTTACATTGCACTTAATCTATCCAATTCATCACGATCTTTTGTAATAGGTGATTATACAGCTTTTGTGGTTACTATTGCCTATCCAATTTTAGATTTAATGTTTTTTGTTCCCTCATTGATAATATTGATTAGCTTGCGAAAGGATGATTTACAATCTATTCCATGGATCATTTTATCCCTCTCTTTATTAATTAATGCTGTAGCAGATGAGGGATACGTAATTGATTACGTGAAAGGTCATTTACACAATCTATTGTTTTGGAATATATTTTATGTCATCGATTTCATAATTATGACGGGTGCTCTATTTTGGTATTATAAGTTTCATATCTCGCCTGAACGAAAAAAGATGAAAGTTACTGGCTAAGCAACACATGACCTTTGACTAGCGAATTAGGAGGAAAAATATTTTTGTGGATATTCCCATTCCCGTAGACTTAAGGACCGAAATAACCAGAGAAGATGCGATCTAACTCCATTAGATCTGAACCGATCGAAATAAAGCCATTGTGAGTGTTGACTGCAGTTACAGCTATGATTTTCGTGTGTTGTTACCTCAATTTGTATAAATTTTTCTGAATGGTCCTTATTTTTGGAGTCAATAAATTTGGGCCCCACAGGCTTTATTGCATTTTATTTTACGAGGATAAATGTGGTCTCAATAGGTATTGAATTCCATGTTGAAAGTCTATAGGCCATGTGTGATCCCGTAGTCAATACACATGGCCCGGTCTGGATTATGCCTCGCGAGTATAATACAATCAAGCAGACTATGATGTGTGAATATGAACTAAGTCATAGTTCTCACTATTTCAATATGCCAATTTGCTTGTAGAAGCAAGGCTTTATTGATTTGTCATGTATCTTGCAGGCTGTAAAGTGCCAAGTTGATTCCAACGCAAAGAACACTGCCGCAAATCCAAGACCCACGTATATTATGTTTTCAAACATGTTTGCTTCTATTGTACTTAGAGAATATAAGGGTGTTGAAGACAATAATGAATAGGTGAAACTTTGTGCTATATTGTCCCACGTCTCATACAGAAATGATAAGGACATGATATCATGATATATTATCTATACCCTATCTTGTGCTTATGTTTTCTGTATCTGTAATCACAAGCAGCTGTTGAGTCTGATATTGCAAATTGTGCAGGTTGAGAAAAAGAACGACTTTAATTCTAATCTAATCTCCAATTCACTAACTATATTCGTGTCATCAGCAAGAGTTGTAGACTAAAAGAATCAATTGGTTGACCTTGCCGCATTCCAAATTCATTTCTTGATTCAAATTGGTTTTTGGCAACACTTTTTACTGACTTGGATCGAACTGAGCAGGTCTTACGAGAATGCAATCAAAGCTTATGAATATTGGTTAAAAGTGCTAAGGGATTCCTGGCTCATAAAAGACAAACTCAGACAACAAGAAAGAGGAAAGGCAGAACAATTAAGTTTGTCGATAAATATTATCTTGGCTAAAAGGTACATACCTTCTATCTTTTTGCTACATGTTTTAGTTTCTTATGTCGTTCCAGCTCTTATCCGTTTTGAATTTTTCCTCACAAAGATCAAATTTGACCTTGTTTCTGGTAAGAAAGTTGAATTTCATTGATTATTCACTATTTTGATATACCCCATGTTGCATATATAAAGAGATTACAAAGAGGAATTTCTGCTTAGTACTATACGTCAACCACTAAGTATCACTATGCAAGCAACAGCTTCTTAATCTATGTCGTGATATATTTATTGAAATGGAAGAACAACAATCATCTGAGAAAAGAAATGAAAAGAATAACGACGGAGATTCGTCAAATACAGAATTCAGCTTCAAATATACAGAAGTAGGTGGTATATCGACAAACCATTATCTGATTATTTCATATAATTCAAAGAAGAATACTATCACATCCTCTAAAGATGTGAGTGGTAGTAATGCAATGCAAAAACAACCCTCTGAATCAGATGAACAAGAACTAAAAGAGATAGGTAAAGCACACGAATTCTTTAGAACTAAAAGTGATTACCCTCCTGAGAAAGAAGATGAGAACCTAATGGCACATACTCTAACCATTACAGTGGGTGGAAATATTCATACAACAACTTGGACAGATGCTTCCAAAGACATACCAGAGAGCATAATTAATATTGTAAACAGAATTAAGAGAATTGTATCAAAGGAGAAGATCGTTTAATTTTTTGTTGATTGACTGAATGTTGATCCACCAGAAACAAATCCCGTCGAGCTAAACAATCAATCTACAATGAAGTGGTGACACCATGGGGAATGGCTGCTCTGTTAATCCCACATTCGTCATTCTTGATGTGCCACTTATTTTTCCTTATTTTTCCAATTAATTCGTTAATCATTTTTTGCTGTTCTAGGATCAGGATCAAAAGCAAACACTCAGTAGAGAAATTCTCATCCTTCGCGTTTATGCTATCGATATATCCCCCTCTTTCGACATTTATCTAGCATATGATGAAACAGGATTCTGTTCTCCCCGTAATGCAAAATCATAGTGATCCCGTGATTCAATTTCTTTAGTAATTATGTCTTCATTGGACAAAGAAAGATTCAATCACCCGTTTAGTATTGTTGCTATTAAGAACTGTAGGAGCAATAGGAGAGGGACCGCAGTCAATAGATCTAGGATGGACGGCTATAGAACTGAGATATTAGGTCAAAGCAATCTCATAGATCCATCCCAAACACTTCGTGGAGATACCGACCGGTTATATCCGAGCCCTACAAATATTACAAAGGCTTTTCCCTTTTATATCTGTGTCAAGTATCGAATTACTAAAATGCATGACACATATAGGGTTATTACAATGATTCAACCCAAAAGCATGTCCTAATTCATGTACTGCTTCCTTGATTATTCTTTGATAGAATAGAGACTTATCGGATTTCAACCCATAGAATTCTTGTCTTAACCTTGACAGATAAATTGCTGATACTTTTCCATTAATATGGGCTTTTCCAAATAATATACAAAGTTTAGGCCATTCGAATATGCTTAAGTCACAGATTGCCAACAATTTGCTTTTATCTTCGTCGTTCTTATTTCTGTCTAGCAGCCATTCTAATATTGCTATCTGAATTCCATTGCCTTCTCCTCTTATCAAAATTGCTGAATGGCGGATTGTCATTTTTTGATGATGCTATTTTAATTGCGGAATCGAATTCCCCTGATAAATGCTTCTGTAATGGAGAGGCAAGATCACTAGTTATCTGAAATAAGATTGGTTGGATAATGATAATTGCTGATTTCATGGATACTTTACTTTGGAATGGTTAAAATGTTCTTTTTGACTAGTCTTGTATGTGCGTTATCTTGTTAAATGCAAATTAAATCCAGATGGAAAAGACAGGTTAGCTAAGGACATAAAATCTGACTCTTTGGCCAGAGGAAAGATCTTCTACGAAGGGATGCAGTCTGCCTTAAGAAAAGCCACAATAGATGAAAATAATGAGGTGCATTTCATTGAAATTTGCTATTGCCTAGAAGGAGGACTATATCCTATGGCAATGGAAATTCCAGTTTTAAACCAATACTTTGCAAGTGTATCAGAGGTAAAAGATGCACGCTTTAGAGATCAGTGTACTATGGAATGTGAATTCTGTGATTGTACAAGAAATACAAAACTACCTGGAAAACCATTGATGGAAGAACTAAATATCATTTCAAAGGAAGGATACTTCATAGATATGGGCAGATTAAAGCTTAATCGAAAGAAGCAGCAAGAGGGTATTGTTGCTTTGAAAAGCCTATATGATAATAACAGGGGTAATCTTAAAGCTATATTTGCTGGTGCTGCCATTTCTGGTCTTTTTACAATCTTCCATGATGGTACTGATTACTTTAGAATAAAAAATATACCAGATACTAATGAGTCTCGGTTGTTACTGCAAGACTTAGGATTAGAAGTCTATAGTAGTGTTGATTCTATTAAATCAACCGCTAAGAACTCTTCACTTGCTGCCAACGATAATCGGTCTAATGTAGTTTAGAATAGCTAGTGCCGAGGACTTGACTGTTCATAACTAGCCTTTTTCAGTTGTGTTAGTTCAGTATAACCATTCGACTCATACTTTAACAGTTAAAAGAAATGGCTTTATAGCATCTATGGAAAATTATTTATTACATATGGTCATATATATCTCCAATAACAATCAAAGTATGATCCCTTGGACATTTATTCCTGCTTTTATTACAGTGTTGATATTTTCTGCAGCATCACTAGCATATTCTTCATTTATCGTATCTTCTATTTCGCTTTATAAGCCATCAATAGCTCTTGCACAAACAATGCAGGGAAATGCAACACTAAAGTTGACTAATCTAATTAAAAAAGGTCAACCTTATCAGGGAAGCACCTCAGCCCCTATCACATTAATTGATTTTAGTGATCTGCAGTGTACTCTATGTGACAGATTCGTGAAATCCACAGAACCACAGCTAAATTCAACTTATGTACAAGCAGGTAAAGTTGCACTTGTATTCGAACACTTACCTAATCGTGGCTTCGATTCCCTACCAGCAGCACTAGCTGCCCAATGCACTAACGATCAGGGAAAGTTTTGGCAATATCATAATTTATTGTATAAAAATCAAGGGCCTATTGATTCAGGATGGGCTAGTAAAGACAATTTAAAGAAGTTTGCATCACAAGTACCAGGACTTGATATCCAGAAGTTTAACTCATGCTTTGATAGTCTAAAATATAAGCCTCTTGTTGAAGCTGACCTTGCTTTAGCCCATTCACTTGGATTTACACAGACACCTTCCTTTGTAATAGTGAAAAGTGATGGCTCAAATCCTCAGCAGCTACTAGGACCACAACCTTTTCCAGAGTTCGGGGCAATTATAGATAAAGAGATTGGAGGATAAAAAATGGGTAGAGCTAGAGGGAGACATACTAAAGATGAATCTAATATCAGCAAAAAGCGACAATTGGTAACAACAAACTTGAAGGTTAAAGTACCTTTAGCACTTAAGATGGTATTCAGTAATCCTTTTTATATCGCAATATCTGTTGCAATATTTGTTTTTTTTGGAAAAGGTTGTGGTCCTAGTAGCTGCTGAGGATTCTGCTTAATGTTTTTGACCAGCTTCTGTTTTTTTCACCAGTACTAGTATTTTATCTACCTGACGACGCAGTAGCAGGATTCATTATAACAAATATAACTTCAATATTAATGGGATTACTGATTGCAATGAATGTCTATGTGGTTAGAAATTCGAAGATAAGATTAGATAAATCGTTATTTTCAGGTTCAATTTTAGGTATTGCCTCTACCGCTTGCGCCAGCTGTTCGTCAATTGGGTTTCTAGTCATATCTACATTTGGAGGATTTGGCATAATTGCCACAGACTTCCTTACAAATTATCAGACTCCCCTAAGAATAATATCGATAGGTATACTCATGTGGGCATTATATTCTGTTCATAATAAGATTACTAGGCCCTGTATATTCAATAACACATCCAAAAAGGAATGGCCAACAAAAACTTCTGGATGATTCAAAAATGCATGTAGGTTTAAGCAGATGGACGAATGAATCATATCAATATAATAAACTACTGGACTTGGCAACAAGACAATGTTGCATATACGTTCCTGTATTCATGATATCAATCTAAAGCTAAGCCACTTAATTATACATCGAAATGTAAATCATGCAAATAAGCTTTGTTGATTGCGAGTTTCTACCAGAGGAATGTAAATCTAGCAAATCCCTTAGAAAATGTCCTGATTGCAATCTTAAATTTGAAGAAGAAGGTTGTTGTTGCTGGGCTAGTATAAAAGTAGCTTCAAATTGCTAATTCATTAGAAGTGAGTCATAACATCGCATAACAAATGCATCACACTTTCTGTCGAATCCCTTGACTTCTTGTTGCTCCTCTTGCCTGCTAAACTTAAACGACATAACATCAGTGCATTTGAACTTTTGCTTCGCTAGCAATTTAAGTTGGTATACAGCGGAAGCTTTTCCCTTTTGAGCCTCTCTAATTAATTGTGCTTGTACTGGTTGTCCTTGTCTTTGTCCTTGTGCTTTTGATTCTGGATTTCTCCTAATCAGTATGTTATCATTCTCAACTCTTCATAAACTGATAGTGTAGTATCTGCTGGCGGATTTCTAACCTATCCTGTTCTCACGTCAAATTTAGAGCCATGCCACGGACATTCTAATTCATAGCCTTCAAGTTTGCCTTCTTCAAGAGGACCACCTTCATGTGAGCAAACTGCATCGATTGCATATACCTCACCATTAACCATCGATAAAACTATGGGATTTCCATCAGATTCTACCTTCAGGACACCACTTTGTTGTAAATCTTGCTTGTCTGCTACCTTTTCATCTCCTTCTGTTCGTTTTGTCCTTTTATTCACTTTTCACTTTCTATTATTTCGGTAAACATGTTATTTCATATTGTTAATTTATCTCTCTACATGTCTATTTTCCTGTCTTTTCCGTTCGTTTCTTAGTGACTATTCTAACTGCAGCCATTGCTATGGCAGAAGCTACCACTAAATACATATGATTTTTTGAAGTAACAGCTCTTAACCTAGTATTTATAATCATTGTTCCAAAACAGATCTAAATTAAAAGAAAACCGAAGTTGAGAAGGGTTTTACAGCTCCATCCAGTCGACCAGATATTGCTAGGATAGTTATGTATCAAGGAAACATAGTATTTTCTACGTTCCGACACTGATGTAAGTGATGCAGCAGAGACGTTTTAAATCCAGAAAATATGTGCTTAAATATTTGTGTTTACGATTATTTTTCATCATTGACAATACACTCGGCGCCAAACAGTGCTGAAAGAATACAGGTACAATATGGGACTGAAAATGTAATTGACAAAGAATTACAATTTTTCTCTCAAACAAAGAGCCGAATTGATACCTACATGGACCATACACGACCGGCGTTGGCCATTCAGATCGAATCAATAAAAATGGCCTTTCTTGATGCAAAAAGCAGAGGGTTGAAGTTAAGGTACCTTACAGAGATCACAACTGCTAACATTTCTTACTGTAAGGAATTGATGTCAATTGTAGGTGAGCTTCGCCATCTTGATGGAATCAAAGGCAATTTCATGATAAGTGAAACAGAATATCTTGCTCCAGCAACTTCACATGAAGAAATAAAACCTGCTTCGCTAATTGTCTGTAGTAGTATCAAAGAGATAGTAGAACATCAGCAATATGTTTTTGAAACTCTTTGGAACAAGTCGATAGCTGCTGATAGCAGGATAAGGGAGATTGAACATGGGATCACTACCCATTATGGAACTAAAATAATACAAGATCCAGCCGAAGTTGTCAAAGAAATTAGCCGTCTAACGGTCAATTCAAACGAGCTGTATACATGCCTAACATCTGGAGGAATGCAGTACAGTTATAATCACTTCTTTGAGATAAAGAAAAAATTATTGGAAATGCATAGGAGAGGAGAGCACAAGGGTATTAAATATGTCAGCGACATCCAGAAGGAAAATGCGGAACTAGCTAAAATATTTCTAGATTCAGGCATTGAGATACGACATATCAAGAATTTGCCGCCAATGAGCTTTGAAGTTTCAGATAAAGAGATCGCAGCGACGATCGAAAAGATGGAGGGTGGTAATATGGTACAAACTGTACTACTTAGTAATGAACCAGCATACATCAACCATTTCCGTTCTATTTTTGAGGAATTATGGACCAAAGGAATAGACGCGCAGGATAGAATAAGAGATATCGAAGAAGGAACGGACTTGGCTGATATCGAAATTATCCAAAATCCGAAAGAAGGCATTGAACGAGCTTGGAATCATGTAAAGAACTCAAAATATGAAGTACTAGCTATCTTTTCAACAGCTAATGCATTCCGTCGTCAAATGAATATGGGATTATTGGAGCTCTTAAAGGAAGCAACCGAACGGCGTGGAGTACAAGTCAAGAATCTTATTCCTGCCGATGAACATATCAAAGCTACAATTGACCAAGCGGCTAGAATATGCCCCGAAGTAGATTTTAGAGTGGCGGAAGAAAGTTTGCAAACTAGAATTACAATTGTACTAATAGACAAAAAGGATTGCATCATTGTAGAGCTAAAGGATGACACAAGAGACAATTCATATTATGCAGCCGGCTTATCGACATACTCCAATAGTAAGTCAATTATATCTTCATATCTTTGTATATTTGAGAATCTATGGAAACAAAACGAGCTATATGAACAATTAAAATTTCATACCAAAATGCAACGAGAGTTCATCAACGTAGCAGCTCATGAATTACGAACACCCATACAACCTATATTAGGGCTAACCCAAATTCTACGTTCCCAGATAACAGATACTAAGCAACAAGAATTGCTAGACGTTACCATCAGAAATGCAAAACGGCTCAATAAGCTATCATCTGAGATCCTGGATGTTACGAAGCTTGAAAATAATACATTTGAATTGACGAAAGAAGTATGCAACCTCAAGGATATAATACTCAACGCGATGGATGACTTGATATTAAGTAATGAATTTAGCAATAAAAAACTTAAGCTATCATATAACCCTTGTGATATTTTATTGATTGTAGACAAATCGAGAATAGCTGAGGTACTTTCAAATTTATTGAATAATGCTGTCAAATTCACCTCCAAAGGTACAATAGCGATCAGTGTAGAATTAGAGAATGATAAGAATGTTAAGAATAGTGATAGCAATAAAAATAACAAGCTCGTTATAGTTAATGTACAAGATACTGGCCAAGGGATCGACCCCGACATGCTACCAAGGTTGTTCACGAAATTCGCATCAAAATCTTATCAAGGAACAGGACTGGGCCTATTTATTTCGAAGGGTATAATAGAAGCTCACCATGGCAGGATATGGGGCAATAATAATGGCAATGGAATAGGAGCGACATTCTCATTTAGTTTACCTGCAATGTGATATAGCCTAACTTGATCGGTATTGGAAACAGAGGGTACTTGTTGACTTGTTATCTCCGAAAATAAGATTCTTTTGTTCTTGAAGTTCTACTGGAGGTCTGGAAGGTTTGAATAGATCTAGGAAAATAAAAATGACGGATTTTATGGATCAAGTTTATTTTTCAAAACCCGTCCTGCGAACCGAATGCTAAATTATTGTGTATACTATCTCATGGCAGAGGATATCTGATACTAGGTTGTTGTCTTTGTCTAACCTTTCTACCCCGCTCAGACTTTGTTCTCTTATCAAGTATTGATACTAATTTCTTGCTTGCACTTAATGGATCAAAGCCTACAGCCTTTGCGCCAATAACATGTTTAGCAGCAATTAATCTGGCTCTTATAGAATATTTTCGGGTTTTATATTTATCAACATATACAAGTACTGACTGGACATCTTCGCTTTTTCCATGTATTTTCTTCAAGAATCTCGCAATTTGTTCTTCAATTATCATACGTGAATCCATATCTGACACATTCGCTATATGGATAAGAGAGTGGCTTTGTCTAGGAAGAATTGTTTCCAAAGCATCTCTTGGGGTAACTATTCCAATCGGCTTTCTTGCTTTGTCTCGAGTAACTACTACAAGCTCTTCGCAATCTTTGAACCTTTCTACTACATTTCTGAGTCTGGTTCCAGTCTGGACAGGGATAATTCTTCTCATAGTATCCTTTACTTTAACCTGTTTGGCAGCTGGCTGTAGGGAACTGGTTCTGGAATCTTTGGAAATTCTTTCTAGAGGTGTTGCCATGATTTTAGCTCTGTCCAATGGATTAACAATTCCAGTCAGAACTCCACTAGAATCAACTACTGGTAGTCTTGATATGTTGTATCTACGCATCTTCGCCAAGGCACTGTCTAGTGCAGTCTCTTCTTCAATCACTATCGCATCTGCCATAACATTATCAACGATAGTGCTGCCAAAATGTGTCTTAAGTATTACATCTGTTTCGCTAATTATACCAATCAATTTTGAATCTTCAACTACCGGCAAAGCTCTATTACCTGTTGTTACAATCAGCCTAGTAGATTTTTTAAGATCATCAGATGGACCTAACACTGGCGTTGTTGAAACAAAATTTTTCAATTTTGCTGTAGACATCATATTGACGTTAAGGAAATTTTTGGCGAATACCATCCCCTGATAATTTCCATATTTGTCGAGTATTGGTATTTGATTAATCCTGTATTTATACATAAGATTTAGTGCTTTTGCTATCGTGTCGTCAGGAGACAGCGTGAGCACATCGCCTGTCATGATGTCTGAAATTTTCATACAAAAGGTGTATTATAATAGCCTGATAATCATATTAAACCTTTTCTTCAGACCTACCTGGCCTTGAATGTAAACCACATATGAGTTTGTATTCAGATTCGACTTGGCTCTGTTCAGACAACTCAACCAAAATCATTTTTTGTATGCCATTCGTCTTTTCACAAAAGATATTGTAGTCGTTTGCACATAATTCAGTTAGTGTATAAGTCAAGTATTAAGATCAAACCTATGCTTGATAATAGGAACCATTCAGCTCAGTAAGGTTATTAGAATATTCTATGATTAAACGAGTATTCCTACATTTAGGACAACAGTCAAGAGCGTAATGCTATGGCGAAAGATTCATCACGGTGTCACAATTGTTAGGATTTCTTTTCCTGTCGCTTCTTTTTTTCCTTCTTTCTATATTCTCTGTATGCGTGACCTCCATAAGTCGAAGGTGATTCTACATTATCTTCTGAAGCTTCAACATTGCTCATGGACAGAATATAGTTGATATTTATTAGTATTAATATTTATAGTTTGATTTGATTGCTTTTGTGTGTTGAATATATTATTCTTAGTTAGTCACAACCATAACACGACAGATTTTTATCCTCACATAATCCGGAAAACCTCTAATGAGTTTAATAGTAAAGAAGAAAATTTGGAATCCTTTCGTTACATAACTGAAACTAAAATCCTACCTACGGAGGACACTAATGAGGCATGATAAGAAGATAAGAATGAAGATAATAATAATAATGATAATGACAGGACAGGTCTTACATATGTTCTCCAATCCGGCTTGTTATTGTCCTATATTGTTTACGAGAATTTTAGGTCAAATTACTAGTCTTGCTGACTGTGATGCGGCAATATTAATTAGTTCCCATACTAACGGGACTGGTGGGACATAGCATGCATCATAGCTTGCAAGATCTCTTATATATTCTCTAAGTAAGAGAGCTAGGGCAATTAAATCAATTCTCTCTTTTACTCCCTCCCCACCAACAATTTGTGATCCCAATACCCTTCTACTCTTTCTATCGGCTATAATCTTGATCCAAATTGGTCTATTGCCAGGATAGTAGCCAGCTCTTGTTATACTTTCTACCACTTTTTCAATAGGATCAAACCATTTCTTGTAGCTTCTTCACTAGTTAATACAGTCTTACCGATAAACAGATCAAATATCTTGTTTAGCACTTCCAGCTATTCCTGGGAATTTTGCGTTTCCGCCAGCGGCGTTTTCTCCTGCAACTCGCCCTTGCTTTATTTGCTGTTGTACCTAAGGGTAGATAAGTATCATTGTTTGTAATATAGTTTCTAGCAGTCGAACGATCGCCTGCTGCAAATATATCAAGTATGTTAGTTCTCATGTGCTCATCTACCTTTATAGCATTAGCATACCCTAGTTCTAAACCAGCATCTCTAGCCATTTCAGAATTATGTCTGACCCAGTCCCAAGAACTACAAAATCACTATCAATATCACGATTAGCGATGGTCCTTATACCCTTAATTCACCCTTCCCTTCGAAGGATTTCGTCAATACGTTCACCTAAGATAATATTTATACCGTTGTCATCCAACTCTTTTTGAAACAATCTTAGCCATGTTTTTATTAAGCAAATTAGGAAGAACATGATCAGCCACTACTACTAATTGATCTGACAGTGCTCTCCTCGCATTCTAGATGGGCACTCATTTTACGGCTATCGAATAACTGTACAACTAATATCTGTCATCACTTTAAAGAAGTACTTATTTGTGTTTCCACAACTCTTATGTGTAATTCATTTTATTAATCCAGTATATTTGTTGTAATTTCCATGTTCGATGAGAATTACAGTATGTCGTGATGCTGTCACTTTTAAATGCATAGTGATTGCGCGCATGGATTCAAAGCGTTTATTACAGTTTTTACATATCGCTTTAACACCATTATCCTTGTTTCTCTTAATTGTAAGACCAACCATATTCCCGATTGATGAATATGTAGCATTTTCCATTGTTGATGTCATAGCTGTACAAGATTGCTTTACTGGCATTGTAGAACAAATCTCTATTCATCATAGAACAGCGTCCGATCCATTGCCTATGTCTTGACACATAGATCTATATGATCTCTTTACTTTATTGTTGAACTATAATGCTACCTTAAGTACCTTTTTCAGGTCATTAATATTCCTTTCTAACAGACTGGCACCTACTAATTTAAGTATCTTTTTCATGATAAACAATGTTAGGAGACCAAATCACAGATTTGAAAGAAAAAATAATTGGCCAAAGGGTGTTACGCAGAGGGAGTAGTATATCCTCAAAGTGAAGAGCCAACGGAATTCAGATAAATGAAACTCTGACCTAATCATCTGATATTTGATTTGCCACTCTCTTTTTGGGGTCGTTTTCTTCTAGTGCCTTTTGCACATGATACTTATCTTTGTATTCAATGTAACCATCCAAGGTTTCAAATAAAGAGATTATATCAGAATCCATACTAGCCCTTTTTACATAAATAATACTGTTTTTAAGGGCTGGGAATTTTAGGCCTTCAAGCAGGTCCAAACAACTAGTCAGAAAACCCATCTGAAATCGCTCTATCCATTGCCCGATTTAGAGTATCAGAGTCGTATGTCGGTGTATGTCTATCGGCTCTGATACTACTCTTTGAAATATCTTTATCCATCTTCTACCTATCCCTGCACAATAACTTTGATAATGGTTTCATGTCGACTTAGGAGTACCAATAAAACGTGTTAAGAGTAAAGTATTTTACTACGATTGCGGCATTAATAGAAATAAAGTCGAGTTTTTCCTTCCTTAATATGGTTTATTGCTCATTCCAAAACTCTAATGTGACTCCTTGCCGTGGATGGTAATCGAATACGTATATCTCATTAGTAGATATTGGCATCGATTCTAATTCAGAATTCATGCAAGAGGAACATGCATTAAGGGTTCTATAGGTATTAAGAAATGATGCGAACCAGAAACATGATTTGCACGTTAAGAAATTCGTTTCTTTACAAGAATCGAGTTGCTGTTCAGAGCCTAGTTTCTTTTTAACATCTCGTAATACAAATTTTTCATCATCGGGGGGGCCACCTTCCTACAAGTCTTACAATGTACTATGCTTAGGGATTGGTTTATCTCTTCTATTTCGTCTACCTTGCTTTGTATATCTGCACCTTGTCTTTCTAATTGAGGTATATTTAGAAATGTCAGGTATGGTTCAACCTTGGGAAATATCTTTACATCCTCTGAATCTTTCTTTGTCCAGCATGTAGGACTAGGATGTCCTATGAACCTCATGTCTGATATGGTAGTTTTCTTAAATCGTCTAAATGGGGGTTACCTACAGGCTATTTTGATGTCACGATATATTTTATTCACAAGGATCACTGAAAGTTTGAAATGTGAAGAACCAGACTGAGTCGGATAGCAGAAAACCTTAGATAAGGAACAAGCTCGTTTAGCAGGTAGGGAGCATAAGTTGGAAGAACTTAGGTTGGCATTGAACAAACATCAATGTGTGACTCTTGTTCCAGGTGGGGCTGGGATAGGCTAGGACTCTATTATGACTACTTAGAGCCTAATGAGAGCAACACTGTTTTAGAGCAAAGGAATAAAAGACTCATAGATATCTAGTCTTTTCTAGCGCCAGTCCACGATTTATGAATTGATTGATTGTACTCTGGCAATACTTGTCATATCAAAACTTAAGCCGTCCCATACACCAACATCATTCTTTGCATTCAGTATGGGAGAGGGAGTGGCGAGCTATTCGATTAGAAAATATGCTAATGCATGCACTTTATATAATAGAACTCTGAATTGAATTGTATTCCATTGACTTATTATTCTGAATGGATCTGGATATAAGTTGGAAGCATCTGAACAAGAAAAAGAGAAAACTGAGATTTTGTATGGTGTAAAAGCTGCTGTAAACAGAGGAATACAGTTTATGCAGAATGCAAATAAGCGAATGGATCTTTTTGGTGATAGAAATGGTCCATCTATAATCATTGAATTCCCCGATGTATATAGGAATAACTACATTGAGGCGAAAAGAAGAGGTATCAAGATAAGGTTCATAACAGAGATTACAAAGGAGAATATTTGCTATTGCAAAGAAATAATGAATATAGTCACAGAGCTTCGTCATCTAGACGGATTAATTGGTGGAATAGCAGTAAGTGAATCAGAATATATGACTACTACAACACTTAGAAACAAAGAGCTATTAACACAGGTGTTTTACAGTAATGCTTATGAGGTTGTGAAGCAAGGCCAGTACGTATTCGACACCTTCTGGAATAAGGCAATACCTGCCAGACAAAGAATGAAGGAAATTGAACAAGGAACTAAACGAGAATTTATCGATACTATTAGAGATCCTGCTGAAATATGGAAACTTGTTCTAGGTTTAATTCAATCAGCTACGGAAGAGTTGGTGATACTATTTTCTACAGCAGCCAATGTAATTCGTAATAGTCAAGACTATAAGGAATTAATAGACTTATTAAGAAAGGCATCTGAACGAAACGTAATAGTCAGAATTTTAGCAGACGAAGACGATCCGATAAATAATATGATAGAAAGCTTAAGAGAAGAGAAGATGCTCGAAAAGATCTAATTAGCAATAACCTTCAAATTCGCAGTAAGCCTAGAGCAACTAATGTAACAATTATCGTCGCAGATAATTCATACTCCTTAACTGTAGAAGTAAAGGACGCCACAGCAACTATTATTGATGACGCTATTGGCCTAGCTACATATTCCAATAGCGAACCGACAGTCTCATCTTATATTTCGATATTTGAAACCCTTTGGGTACAAATTGAATTATATAAACAAAAAAAAGAAAATTAATTAAGAGCCTATCCCAAAATTATCCTTCTATAAATAATAATACAACACGCCAGATGTACTAATCCAGGGTAATTCTCTGCTTTCTTTTCATATCTGATTAAGAG
>AF_2010_repII_A100DRAFT_1000023_pt1 | contig 25379 bp, 22 predicted proteins | sample AmaForreplIIA100_FD_9198 | JGI IMG/M metagenome (IMG submission 9198) | reverse complement strand
GTGCCATGTCTTTAAAGTTAGCACCCGTCTAGGTGTCAAAAAAATAAACCATTATGAATTGTCTATCGGATTCCTTTTCTTTCATATTATCACTCTACGGATTCTTTTTCATTACATTCATTACACCATATGATGACTTTACTTTCATTTAACGGTATTTGGAGTCTAACATATCTGCTTTCAAACCTTCAGTTTGTACTTCATTCCATCGCTGCAAATGTAATGCTGCAAATATTAAGTCCCCTAGATGATGCAAGTCCACGAAATTGTCGTGTTGTTTACTAAAAATCCTTTATGCATGTAGAGATTTTGCGATCTAAATTTTTCTCACGGCAACAGATTAAGTCATATCAAAAAAAGTTTTCTAGTTTTGCAATTAGTAGTAGATCTAATTTGGTCACCCCTCGACTTATTCCGAGTGTGCCACAAGTAGTGATTCGATGCATTGCGAGATCAAATGATATTTTGCTGCCTGAAATTCCTTGATTAGTAAGCACAATTCCTTAGTACTGTCAAATCAATTGCGCTTAGGGGCATTCTCAGAACCTGCTCTTATTTTCAATTGATAGTGGTTAGCAAAGGGACAGCCTAAGAATATACGAATGTCAAGGGTTTGATCAACAAAGCGGGCTCCCGATGTTACTTCCAGATCGCGATTTTGAATATCCAGACCAACTATACATGTAAAGGGATGGCTTTTACGATTTGAGAATCAAGATTTCTTCTGCGAGCTCTCAACTTTGCTTTATATTTGAGATTGCGCGGCTTGGTCCTCAACCTATATCCACAACAGGGACACCACAAACCCTCCCATTTTATGAATATCTCACAGATTTGGCATCTCCTCTGACCACTTGCGTAACGACCAGAACCCACCGGCTTTTGTGCCTTGTGACGTATACATATACCCTTACAAGTCATCGACTCATACCCCGTAAAACGGTTCTACCTTATTATTATTATAACAAAAACATTATTTAAATATATTCGGCGATAATAGTTTAGGAATCATCCAATTATTACCATTTAATGCATAAAATCAATCATAAGTTGCAGAAAACTTAAACATTGGGTAGTTACAAGGCATTTATCTCAATCTTCCAAAATTCCTGGTTAACCAAGGTATTCTGTAAGACGGAATGGGATGAAGTCGACTATGCAATAAAATCGGGTCGAAAAATTCTACCTCTCCGTAGGGCTATCGCTCTTGCCGAAGACTTGTCCCTGATCCCTCTCCGATTCGAATCCAAAAACTTTGGTAAGGATGTTCCAAACTCATTAACGAATTCAACCTCAACGAAACCTTTGAATTTTCGATGTAACATTGTGGCAATTTGTCTGGCTATAGAGATGTCACCATCACCGATCCTAACAATCTTTCTCTTGGAATCTATTCCCGATAGAAGCACGGATATGATCTTGAATGCGGAATACGAAGTTGACTCCACCAAACTATCAATCTCATCATGCAGATAAATCACAGATATTCCAATCCTAGCTCCTGGATCAACTCCTATTGTTAGTTGGTCGTCGTGGTGATTTCCCATAATCTTATGTAATATTTTTGCCTTAAGAAGCACAGGATATCGGTCTACTTCGCCATCTAAAATCACGTCCTTCCGCTGAATGAGATTGGCTTCACTTGCGGTCGTGATGATAATCTTTGCAGACGAGAGTGCAGCCTGTTCCGGTAACAAGGATTCAAAAGGAATGCCCAACATTTTCAAGGTATTGGTTATTCTATAATACGATAGCCCGTTCACTGTAGCCACAGCAATTTCACATTGCAGTAGCTCCTCCCTCAGGGGCGCTTCATCAAATTGCCTACCATGTAATAACTATTAAATCTTGTGCGTTTCGATGAGGTAGCGTCACGCAATGATTCGAGTCATGATTCGTTAAAATCATCGGTTGAACCTTACACTGAAGTCGATAACGTCATGAATTTAGGCATCTAATCCCTATGCTGGCCGAACCCTAGATGATTAGTGTAGCCAATTTCATTTGCTATGAAATTCGAGAGTTTATACTTTGCGTGGAGCACATACCTCACGTAGTTAGACTCAAAATCGCTTGCGCAATATCACCACGAGCGTCGGTCAAGGCCTGAATCGCTTTTTCCCTGGTAGAATTTGATTGTTGAATAACCAAGAGAATATCCTCGTCCTTAAAAGTAGGTACTTCTCTCTGTTTTTCTTCTATGTCAGAAGCAACAACTTGAAAAATAGTATTATCCTTTCCTTTCATTTCAATCACCTGAGGTTTTAGCAGATACAACTCCTTTGTTTCCGTCTTAATCACGACTTCCTCCACATTTCCGATGTCCTTCATCTCGAGGCCCATCCTGTCCAACATTCGTCTCATGTCCCGATTGCCGCCACGCATCATGTCTATCTATTGCCTCTGGGGTACTTTTTAACCCTTCTCTGACTTTTACAGCAACGCCCTTGCCATAACTCTTCATATGAGAGGATCCAATACGCGCTCTCCCCACAGCAACTATCCTGCCCAACTGATCTACAATAGCGGCCTCTGATCCGACCTTCACGTTAGATCCGCACCATTCCACATGCTTACAAAATAAGGAGCCGCCACTACTTACAAATGGGATGACTTCCGCGACAGGTATCACACAGTTTTGGAGGAATAAGTCTGTTTTCAGGAGTTCGCTCGCACCTAACAATGTCAAAGCTATGCCCCCATCAGTTTTTAACGTTCCTGCCAAACGATGACTAATGAAAAAATACCTCATACGACCTGTTCTTTTTGAGTATTCGAAACTGAAATCTCCTGCAGAATGGCTAGCCTTCAGTTTCTCAAATATGCCGTTGCCAAATAATGCGTCGATATGATGACCAATTTTGATTTCCGGGACTAGCTGAACAGATTTCACAATAATTCTTATGCCACAATTATGTTGTCATTATGTTTATTATTTTCCGTTGGGACTGATACCTATATAGTTAGAAACTATATAGTTGTTAGTTATAGCATGGACAATAGCTGGAGCGAAAATTTAGATATCCAAAACGAAGAGACAAGAAAAATCCAGTACACTGGAGGTTCGTCATTTATAGTATCATTACCCAAAAAATGGATCCAAGATTTGAAATTAAAACAGGGCGATCTTGTCGCGATCGTAAGACAAGGTCACTCTATTCTGCAAATAGCGCCCGTCTCAAAACGAATAAACAAGGAACAAAGAGAGGCGACCATTGAAGTTGCGAGAGATAATAGTCCATATTTTCTTGCTCGCAAATTAATTTCACTTTATTTTTTAGGGTTTAATGTCATAAATATCTCTCCGAAAGAGGGGGGAAGGCTTTCTAGCCAGCAAAGAGAAGTTTTGAAAGATGTGGTGAGACGTGTACTTATGGGAACTGAAATAATTGCTGATTCTGCTACAACGATCACACTCCAAGTCTTGATCAATTTACTTGAACTTTCCGTGGATGGGGCACTGAAGCGGATGGTTTTGATTGCGAAATCTATGCACAGGGATGCAATTCTCTCGTTAAGGGAGAACAACATTGAATTGGCTAAAGAGATTCTAAAATCTGATGATGAGGTGGATCGCTTTAGTTTCTATATCGTACGACAACTCAATATTGCCATCAAGAATGAACATTTGCTAAAGGAAATTGGTTTGGATGATTCGCGCAATTGTTTGGGATATAGATCTATAGCAAAATCTACTGAAAGAATCGCCGATCATGCAGCGCTGATAGCTAGGGACATAACGGAGATGGAGAAACCTCTCAACAGAGAAATCGTTGAGAAGATCGCCGAAATGAGCAATTTTGCGCTTGATGTATTAGAAGAAGCATGCCTGTCAGTATTCAAGCGCGACTATGATTCTGCCGACTTGGCGATTGAGAAATCTCGCGGGATTGATGATCTGGAAAAAGCGATTGTGCGTGTTGCAGGTAAACTTAAAGATATAAATGAGATATACAGAATTAAAATTATTACTGAAAATATAAGAAGGGTCTCTGAATATGCCAGTGATATTGCTGAAATAGTACTAAATATGACCGTTCAGCAAAAGTTGAGAAAGGGCTAAATCTCCAATAGAGTATAATTGAGTGATGCCCACCTTCTGTGAGTTGTGCGGGCGCAAATTAACTGAAGAAAAGAGAAGTATTCTAATCGACGGTCTAGTTCTTAGTGTTTGCAAGGCCTGCTCAAAACATGGTAAACCACATACTTCCGCGAGTCCTCACTCTATTAGACGCGACTCCGGTCTGCGGACAACGTCAACACCTACTACCGCTATCCCCACCCGAAACAAAAAAAATCTACAAATTACAGATAATATCGTGCTAAGTCCCGATTTCGCGAGACTGATTAGAGAAGCTCGCATGAAAAAAGGGTTGACCCACGAACAATTGGGAGCACAGATGAATGAAAAGGCAAATTTATTGAAGAAATTTGAAACAGGTACGCTAAAACCCGACGAATTCATTGCTAGAAAATTGGGTCGGTATTTGGGAATTCAATTATATGTAAACATTCAAGATGGATAGTGTGAAAATTAGAACAAATAGACCACTAAGTGCGGGTCATTTTTGGATAACATTTCGTTGTGCAGTATGTTTAGATCATGATTGGGGTACCTGAACTGCGGTTGAACTATCACTAAACCTGATAGAAACATAGTATTGGCAAGAGGAAAGGCGTAGGAATAAAAGTCAAGAGACATAAACTTTGAGACTATTTTAGATAATTTATTGGAACCGGACTATCAGTTCTCATTAGCAAAAATGCCCAAAGTACTGAGGGAATTCTAATTCTTATTTTTCTTGAATGAGAGATAGATCTGTAGTACCATGAATTTGAACCAATATAGCAAATCTCGTTCTTTCTTTGCTTGCCTCAAAAGTGATAAGTTAAAAACAAGGTCGATCAATCAAATAATTTAGAATAGGACTGGTCGGTAATCATGGCCTCTTGTATTTAGATCGACTTGTATTATTATCAGAATGTTATGGATAGATCGATAGCTTAATTGGGTTCATATTATAGATGTGTGGATAAATAGTCTCGATGGAGTGAAAAGCAAGTGAACATATCCGTGCTAAGAATTGGGCATAGACTTGTACGCGATGACAGGATGACAACACACGTGGCTTTAGTGGCGAGGGCTTTTGGTAGCAAGAAAATATACATGAATAACATAGCAGATTCATTGAAGCAAACTGTCGACGAAATCAACAAAAGCTGGGGTGGAAGCTGCGATTTTAGTATTGAGCTAATTTCAAATTGGAATAATGTAGTTTTGAATTGGAAAGATGGAGGTGGAAAAATCGTCCACCTAACAATGTACGGTATACCAATAGACAAAGTAATAAAGGACCTAAGAAGAGAAAAGAGAATACTTGTTGTAATTGGGGCCGCAAAAGTCCCGAGGCGAATGTATGAACTCGCTAACTATAACATAGCGATTGGGAATCAGCCTCATTCTGAAGTGGCCGCCTTATCCATATTCTTGGACAGAATGTATGAAGGCAAACAATTCAATAAAGACTTTGGTGATGCAAAACTTAGAATAATTCCTACTGCAAATGGTAAAAGGGTTAGGAAGATACCCTCTGAATTGAATGAAAGTATCAACTCGAAAGGAGTGTCGATATAGCAGCTATTGCAAAATCAATATACATGAGACGTTCAAATAAAAGTAGTATTCATACTGCGCTCATCTGGCATCGTAAATTGCGGTCGTTGCTTGTCAAAAAAAATTCTTGAATCATAAGTCAGATTGTGCTTTTACTAACTTGACATCTGTCAATGAAAAAAATATGTAAAATAGAGTCATGTAAAATTGCTTAATTGGCATTAAGATCTTGGCAGCAAATATTTCCGATACTTCTAAGCAGAGAATGTCATCATTTTTTGCCGCTAATTTAGCCAGACGTTACTAATATGCATTGTTTCCACAAAAAATATATGGTTTAATTTGGCTCATTTAAATGTGGAAATTGCCGAGAACATCGATTCTGTAGAAAAAGGAGTTTTGCCAAAACCAAATCCAATGTGGGGTAGAACAGAAGAGTCTGAAAATTTCGCAAAAAATGTTAAACATTTCAGACAGAAAACACTCTCTGATGATGATTTTCGTCGCTTTAGGTTGCAGCATGGCGCTTACGGATCAAGACTCCAGCCAAATTACAGCATGGTTAGGATCAAAGTTCCAGGCGGTCAAATATACCCAGAACAGTTAGAGAAAATTGCGAACCTGTCGGAAGCTTTTTCAATCGGATCTGCGCACGTTTCTACTCGTCAGAATATCCAGCTTCATTGGGTACAATTAGAGGACGTCAGTGAAATTATTAAGGGGCTAGCTGACGTTGGTTTAACTACTCGAGAAGCTTGCGGCAATACTGTTAGAAACGTCATGTGCAGCCATTTGGCAGGAGTATGTTTGAATGAAAAATTCGACTCGACACCATACGCAAAAGCGATCGCACGGTTCTTCATTAGAAACCCGATGTGTCAGAATCTGCCTCGCAAATTTAAGATCAATTTTGCTTGTTGCGAGGATCACGGATTGGCTCGCATTGCCGATATTGGTTTGATCCCTTTGATAAGAGATGATGTTAGAGGATTTCAAATTTATTTAGGCGGTGGCTTGGGGGCGGCTTCGTTCATAGGCCACTTACTCGAAGATTTTACACCAGAGACTAGGCTACTAGCCACTTGTATGGCTACCATACGGATCTTTGATAGACACGGTAATCGCGAGAATATGGCGAGGAATAGAATGCGATATTTGGTTCAAGAACTCGGGTGGGAAAAATTCCAGAAGCTCGCTTTAAAGGAACGATCAATAGTAGAAATGACTACTTCTACGAAGACAGCGAGCTTATTTGATATTAAGGCAGAGGAGGAGGAACCAATTATTCCTAGAGCGTCAGGAGAGAAGATGTCAAAGCTTCCTATGCTAAGCGAACAAGTATTCCTAGACAGTGAGCCATATCAAAGATGGTTACATGGTAATGTGATTCCTCAGAAACAGAAGGGATACTTCACAGCGTTTATAACTTTGGCCGCAGGCGACGTCACCGCTAACCAGCTTCGAGTTCTAGCACAAGCGATTCGCAACCTTTCGCTGGAAAGGAGTGCTAGAAACACGCCGCATCAGAACCTTGCCATTCGTTACGTAACGGCAGATGGACTACCGGAATTTTACTCTCAACTATCTTCAATCGGATTGGCAAATCCAGGCGCACTCACAATTTCATCCGCGGTTGGCTGTTCTGGTACTACCTCATGTAATTTAGCGATAACAAACTCGCACCGATTAGCAAAGGAGATTGAGTACAAGTTCCTGGAGTTAGGACTCGATACAGATGATAGTCTCAGAGATACCACAATTAAAATCAGCGGCTGTCCGAATTCCTGTGGCCAGCACGAGATCGCAACTATTGGATTCTTTGGTGGTGCTTCTAGAATCGGAGCGACCATGGCCCCTACCTATACAATGTTGTTTGGTGGTGATTCAGGAGAGTTTAGTGTGTTGGCCAAGCCAATCATGCGTGTTCCGGCAAAGCGAGTAATTGATACTATCCGTAAAATAATTGAAATTTACAAAAAGGATAACACCTTTAAAGGATCACTTCAGGAGTGGATAGACAATATTTTGCGAGGAGAAGGTACTGGCATTGTAAAGAACATTGAGAATATGAAATTGTTGCTTACTCCAGTAGTGCAACTACCTCCTGCCGAAAAAGAGCCGGAATTGTATCGAGATTACGGTAATGATATTAAATTCTCAGCCAAGACTGCAAGAGGGGAATGTGCTGCATAATACAGCAAAACAATGAAAAACAAATCAATCTCCGAAATAGATGGGAAGGTAAACTCTCGAATCTGGTGATGTCCTGATGATTCAGCTTCCATTCGTTTGTGATACAAAGTTACTATGTAATTTGATCCAAAAAAAAACAGTTCGTGTAGTTGATGTAAGGAAGGATGAACAATATAATCAAGAACATATTCCTAGTGCTGTCTCACTTCCGTTTGCGAAACTATTGGAACAAGATTCACCCACTGATACCAGGACTATCTTAGAGCATCTAGGAGTCTGTGACGGATATCCTGTTGTTGTTTATGACGATACTTTTGGAGCTTTGGCTGCTCGAGTAGCCTGGTCCTTCCAGTACGTTGGGCACGATAACACAGCATTACTAGAAACCACCTTTAGTCAGTGGAAGAAACTAGGACTAGGAACGGAATCCAAAAAGAATTCCTTTCCAAAGCAAGAGCATTCATTGAACATTAATCACAAGATTTACGCAGACGCCTCTTATGTGCAATCTGCTCAGACTTCACATGATAAAATAATCATCGACGCAAGAGAGCGCTTAAACTATTTGACTGAACATATACCTAGTGCGAAGAACATGCCCTATACGATGGTCGGAGGAAATGGGAGTATACTGCGCAGTCCTGAGGATATAAAAAGGTACTTGGAAAATAGAGGGATCTCACCCGGTGCTGAAGTTATAGCGTATTGTGGTAGTGTCGGTACTTTGTCTGGCTTGACATACTATGCTTTGAAACAAGCAGGTATGGACAATGTGAGGCTTTATTCGAAGTCTTTTAAAGATTGGAAGTCTCTCGGGAAGCCAAAGGAAGAGGTTAACGATGCAAACTATTGGGACCTTTCTGCAGAATAGGCGTAATTGTTGCTTCACATAATCTTGGTCTCACGACCATTCAATTGAATTTTATAAATAGCATTTAGATGCATGATTTCGGATAGTTTTTTTGAGTGATCCACACATTTCGTCAATACCTTCAGCCCGACACGGAAATCATAAGTGACGCCAAGCAGACCTAAATATTTGACTATGGATAGCCCTTTTGCATTAATTGCTTCGACACGAGATCCGGCGAGTATTACGATGGCATCTTACCTAAAAGAATATATGGATTTCTCATTTGACGGGAGTGAAGGAAACTACACTTCCTGGATTCACAGAAACGTAAGGCTGCATATATCTGATAGATCTATGTTGCATATGGAAGAACTAGATAAGATCTTTCCCTATTCAAAGGCTTTTGTTTTCCTTTCACAACACAGATCGCAAAGTGGAACTCGGGCGCTGACTTGCCATTTTCCGGGAAACTACGGACAAAACCGGTTTGGTGGGAATTATAGAGAGCTCGCTATTGCTTATCCAGGCTTACAGAAGGAGTACATGAAGACCCTAATTACAAAACGAGACATGATAGAAGATTACCAAATTGTCATTGAATCAAGCCACCATGGTCCCACCTCTTTGAAAAAGCCAGCTTTTTTCGTGGAAATTGGATCTACGGAAATTGAATGGGCAGACAAAAAGGCATGTTCGTTAATATGTGATTCGATTCTAAAGGTAACTGAAAGCGACACCACACCTTGTGGTAAAGTAGCGATAGGTCTAGGCGGAACTCATTATCCAGAAAAATTTACCAAGGTACTTACAGAATCGGAATATGGTTTAGCAGCAACCGCAGCCAAATATGATTTGGCCTTGGTCGACAAAGAAATGCTGGATCAAATGCTTACTAAGAGTGTGGAGAAGGTTAGTGCATTTCTCATCGATTGGAAGGGACTCGGTAAGGAAAAAAAGAGAATTATGGCTTTGGCTGCTGAAACTGGGCTTGAAATCATTAGAGTTTAATGAAAAGCATTCAACCACAAATTCCTCTGAAGCAAGTTTGAAACACGTTTGTTAGATACTGCGTAATATTTCATTGGCAAAAATATCTTAATGACCCTGCACAATTAGATAATGCGAAATGGGAGCTGGAAAGCCAACGACTACTAATATAGTCACTGCCATATTGCAACATGGCGAAAAAATCCTTATTTTGAAGCGCAGTAAAAAAGTTCGAACCATGAGAATGATGTGGGCAGGAATAAGTGGATATATTGAAGACGAAACCCCATTGGAACGTGCCTTAAAGGAAATTAAAGAGGAAACTGGCTTAACCAATGATTCTGTTGTTTTAGTTCATATTGGACAGCCCATAGAAGCAGTCGAACCTAGTATGCCGTGGCTAACTTGGATAGTGCACCCATTTCTGTTTTATTCGAACACCGTTCTGATAAAAATCGACTGGGAACATGAAGAATATAAGTGGATAACACCTGAAGAAATAGTCAAGTATAGAACCGTACCCAGATTGAGAGATGTAGTAGATTTACTATTTCACAATAAATCTAATTAGGCAGTTAAAGGAGGAAGGTTTCCTATTCAATTGTTCAATTCCCAGCAATCTTTGATGAATAATTTATCGTCAGATACGAACTCGAGATCATAACTAAATGATCGAATGCCACCTAGTTAATTAACTGGGGAACCGCAAGTATGTTATTAAATTGGAAACACTTTTGAAGATAACTTCTTTAGTCCGTACGTCTGGATAAACAGTTAGAAAACTAGTAGTGAACAACTGTTTAGTCTATTGCTTTACGATATCCCTCAAGTGGGCCAAAGATCTAACATGGCCACCATTAATCTTTTTGTAGGTACTCCAGTATGTTTCTGCACTAATATCTTTTCTATCCTTCAGTACTTTGAGATGTCGCCTCATGGCCCTTACTCTCACTACATAGAGTGTCTTCTTACCCACCCGCGTTGATTTTTTACCCTTCTTAGAGCCTGCTCCAATTCCATGTTTCCTTCGAACACCAAGCTTCGCTTCAGCGCGTGCCCGAGAAGTACCGCGAGGTTTCACAGTCCAAATCGTCCCATTTCCTATTAGGCTTCTCATATTCTCCCTAGTGATCGAATCTCCGACATCTTCTAACTTATCAGGCTCGAACCTTACCCTATTAACACCGACACCAAGAATTCTAGAAATCAGTTCCCTTTTTTTTCTAATATTAACGACCATCTAATGATCTTCCGTCCTTTCACTAGTCAAATCAGAAGCAGTTTTTGTAGTTTTCTTTTGACTAGGTGAGGATAACTTCCCAGGGTTTAGTACTTTGATGCTCATCTCAGAGGCCTTCGCGATAATTTGCATCCTTTTCCTTCCTCCGACGGTATGGGATATTCTAGCGGCATCCTTACCCGAATCGAGTTGTAACAAGTCCTTAACATTGAATACCAGGCAATCGTTATAGCCTGAAGGGTGGAGACCTCTAGCAGCCTTTGGTCCCCGATAACCGATCTTAACTATTGCAGGAACTCCAGAATATTGTTTTCTCATCTTGTTGTCTTTTCCCTTCGGCTTCCTCCAACTCTCTGACAATCTATCGTATCGCCAGCTCTCCTGTCTCACAAATTTGGGTCGCCTATCAGAAATTCTCTTTCTAAGCTGGAGTAATTCTTTGTTAATCATGATAATCAAAGGAAGGAATTATTTTTGAATAAATATGTTTCTAATATCTGTGCCACGTGGGCTCCGTGTTGTTCCATGGCAGGGAGTAAAACTGGAATCCTTCTTTAGTAGCGAATCGAAAGGTTAATAATTTTTGTCGTAACAAATGGATCATGAAAAAATATGAACTACCCAAGCTACCTTACTCCTATGATGCCTTAGAGCCTCACATTGATGCAAGAACTATGGAAATTCATCATACAAAACACCATCAGACTTATACAGACAAACTCAATGCTGCGCTCGAGAAGTGTCCGGCTGATATTCAAGCAAAAGATGTCGTCGATATTTTGTCTAATCTTGGCCAGATACCAACTGACCAGAAGAGTGCTGTAAACTTTAATGGTGGCGGTTTTGATAACCATCGAATTTTTTGGGAAAACATGAAACGGAGCGGAGGAGGAGAACCTGGCGGTAATGTTGCAGATGCTATAAACAAGTCATTCGGAAGCTTCTCAGAGTTTAAGGAAAGATTTTCTTCTACGACCGCCCTAATTCAAGGGAGCGGTTGGGGTTGGTTGGTGTATAATCCTTCTTCTAAGAAGGTTGAATACAAATCGATGTCAAATCAAACAAGTCCAAGAACTGAAGGATTAATCCCTTTGCTAGGCTGTGATGTATGGGAGCATGCATATTACCTCAAATACCAGAACAAAAGACCTGATTACATTTCGGCATGGTGGAATGTAATAAACTGGGAAAATGTTTCAAAGCGGTTGAACGAGTCAGAATAGACATCAAACCTTTTTTTTGGCAAATATTGACTTCAGATCTGTCTTTTAGCTGAGGATATAATACCACCCCACGATACCGCCCATACAATACCATCCCTCGAGAGCGTTCAAGAATAGACGTACTTACTAGCCGGGGTCTCCAATATTGACCAGATTGATGGAGCAATAATATTCTCTATTAGTTCTACATATTGACATATTGTAGTTGTATATTCTCTTTGAGTATTGTTGAAGTATCGGCATAATTGGATCTAAGTGTTTGCTAGAATAAAAGCCAGGAGAATCGCCAGTAAATTGGAAAGTTGCATGGACCACGGTTCTTCCTTTTTCGATCTCGATCCAAGATGCGAACGGATATAACCAACAAACACCTGGCTTTTCTGGATGAATCACACAATTCCCCAAGTCGTCCAGAAACCTGCAGCGAATCGGACTGCCATCTTGGTCAGTTCTTTCGTCTAACCTCCTCTTAAGCGATAGCATCGTAATAGTTGTTATAACGTTATTTACTGAAGCGGTCTCCTCCCAGCTTGAGATACCTACTTGGGTTCGGATGAACTCTGACTCTAATGTGTATCNCATCTTGTGAGCGATTATTTTGATACATCTTTTGTAAGTGGCAGTCTACCTTGTCTGTCACAGCAATTATGACAGTCAGGCCAGATACACTTCCAAAGAATGTATAAATTATCGTCTCTAAGCATTGGAATATGAAAAACTACTCGGTCGACAACCACTCTGGTTTCAACTACATCCTGTCTTTTACCGAGATGCAAATCATACACTTCAGGATCAATTTTCCAAGATTGAGTGAGGAGATCTAGGGACTCTTTGACGGCGTGAACAGATTTCAATATGCCTCAGTGAAAACCCGGCGTTTAAATGTGTGCCGCACGGCACCACTGGACAGATTTAAATCAGGAAAATGAGTAAGCCATCAATTGAATTTGCTGCAAAAAAGAGAATCGAGGGTAAGGGTAAGCATGCTTCTTCAACCGAGAACAGGAGATTGGTATGGGAGAAGATCGTTTGGCCCCTAATACTAGATATCAATCGATCGTATTTCAATTTGGGAGAATACCATGCAAAAAGAGACCAATTTTGTAATACATTCAACATAAGACCGACGAAAGTTGCAGGGGGACTAGTCTCATTACTAGTCAAAGGAATCCTAGTGAGGCAAAAGAACATTTATTCTATTAACTATAGACTCATTCCTTACATGCGCAAGAGAGTTAACTTGGATTATGGGCTTGTTCTTAGAGAGATTAACACGAAACGTTAAAGTCAAATAATGGTCGTTCGATTAAGGCTATGTAGCTCGAGTGAAGCCCGGTCGAATCTGTTTTCCCAATAGAAACAGGTACCGAATCTAGTGGCCAATCTCCAAGGGGGCTAGGGATTTCAGGCTCTGGATCTCATCGAGAAAAGAAACCTGGAGACAGCAGTTCGAATCTGCTCCGGGCTACCAATTGTGGTCATTTACATCAATTATAAGGGCCTGCATTTCTTATTTCGGGAGCGACACCATCAAATTTTTCAAAATTTCTGACAAAGAGAGAAGCAAGTCTTTTAGCAGAAATTTCATATTTTCGTTCGTCCGACCAATTTTTTCTGGAATCAAGCACTATTGATGGCACACCTGGACAGGATGTTGGTATGTCAAGATTAAAAATATCGTCATGGACGAACGATATATCATCAAAATCTCCATTCAGAGTGGCCCTCACTATAGCCCTCGTGTGAATGAGATTCATCCTCTTACCAACGCCGTAGGGCCCACCAGACCAGCCCGTGTTTACGAGATAAACTTTAGTATTGTGCTTCGAGATCCTTTCTCCAAGCATCTTGGCATATTCTTTAGCAGAAAGAGGCATAAACGGAGCGCCAAAACACTGCGAAAATGTTTCCTTAGGCTCTGTGATACCTCTTTCGGTACCAGCTAGCTTACTTGTATAGCCAGACATAAAGTGATACATAGCCCCTTCCCTTGAAAGCCTTGCAATTGGGGGCATAACTCCGAATGCATCTGCTGTTAGAAATATGATGACCTTAGGGTGAGGCGCTACACTTGGTATGACCGAACGAGGGATAAACTCGAGGGGGTAAGCTGCCCTCGTATTTTCCGTCAATATCCCGTCCGTAAATTGCGGTTCTCGGCTTTTAGGTTCAATAATGACGTTCTCCATCACCGCGCCAAATTTAAGTGCAGACCATATCTGAGGTTCATTTTCTTGTTTTAGATTGATACACTTCGCGTAACATCCTCCCTCAAAGTTGAATATACCACTGTCTGACCAACCGTGCTCATCGTCGCCAACGAGTCGCCTTTCAGGATCGGCGGAAAGTGTTGTCTTCCCGGTGCCTGAAAGCCCAAAAAATAAAGCTGTATCTCCGTCTGAGCCGACNTTAGCGGCACAATGCATGGGAAACACCCCCCGTCGTGGTAAGAGGTAATTCATTACGGAAAAGAAGGCCTTCTTGATCTCTCCTGCGTACGAGGTTGATCCAATTAAAACGAGTCTCTTCTTAAAGCTAATTATTATAAATGTCTCAGATCTAGTTCCCTCAGATTCAGTCAAGGCTCCAAAGTCATTTACTGACAACAATGTGAATTGTGGGACGTGGTTTAACATTTCGGTATGAGTAGGACGTACGAAGAGCTGAGTTGCAAATAGGTTCTGCCAGGCTTTATCGGTAATCACTCTGATAGGCATTCTATTTTCAAGGTCAGCTCCGACGAAGCCATCAAAAACAAATAGCTCTTTTTCCTTAACAAACGTCAGCATTCTGTTATAAATCGTCCCAAAATTCTTCTCCGAAATTGAGTGGTTTACTCTTCCCCAATCTACGCTATTATGAGTCAGTTCATCGTCTACAATGTATCTGTCGTCCGGAGATCTACCGGTAAATTTACCTGTTTTAACTGAAAGTGCCCCAGTTAAAGAAAGTTCCCCCTCGAATCCTTGAATGGCAACCTCCACCAATTCCGGTGTCGAAAGATTTCGAAGAATTTTGTGTGGTCTGATACCAATTTCCTCGAGCTGCATCAAGCATTTTGCGGTCAAGTTTTGATGGCTGACATCCATGGGCAGTTCATAAACCTAAAATTGCATATTTAATTGATTTCCTACTCAAGCTAATGAGTTTTTTCCTAGAGTAAAGTTTGTTACAATACAGCTGTTCATATCGGGTATGCCTGTTTTTGTTCACGAGTGTATGGCTAGTATATTATCCCTATTCAGACTGCAATTAGCTATCTATTCAGATCTTACTGCGATACATTCTTCAGGATGTAAAATCTGAACGTGAAAATTGGTATGCGCATAGAACAACTAGGTATTTTATTTCTTGTAGTTTATACTAAGATTAGGCCAATTCGTAATAAAGGTGCTGTTTGAAGCCTCTCGGTGCAGCCTCGTGGCCTGTTATAAAACCTTCAGAACGAATCAAGGCTCAACATTCAATAATTCCAATCGACTTTAGGGGACCGTGGAATATACAAAGCTTTGTGAATCAATTTTTTCTCTACACGATGATATCCGTTATGCTGCCATCGTCGATGATGCTGGGTTGCAAATAGCTGGTGGCATGCGCAGTGGAATGGATTCCATAGTAGACCAAACTAACGAGGAATTATACCTTGCTCAAACAGCACTTCGCAAATCCATGAGGCAACGCTTTGATGATACGATGGGCAAGGCAAGGTTCGCTTACGTCGAACGCGAAAAAATCTCGATTCTAACTTTTTACCTGAATAGGAATATCCTCATTATCACAATGGAACCTAATATTGATTCTCATACTGCGATAGATATCGCAGAAGATGCGTTAGAATTGATTCATGGCAAATAGCAAAAAAAACCAACTAAGTTTGATTAAAACCATTGTGGTTTCTGGCTCACTTTATTTCGTTGATAGAGGGCTATTGGATTCGTAGTTTTGTAACTTACGATGTACGACAGCAAAGCTAGGGCAGAATATTATGCATCTTTGTCAAATCTTCCCTGAACAAGTCTAATTCAGAAGGGACGACAACATCGGCAATAGAATCCTTCAATGATAGGGGCTTTCCAGTTTGTGATGAAATAGTATTCTTTTTTTTGTTCCACACAGTGGAGTTGAAATCCATAATTGGTCTAGTATATCTAGTCATCTGAGAGTAATGGCTCATCGCCTTCGGCATAGAGTGCAAATGTATAGTTTTGGGCGAATAGATTTTTGTCCATAGTTCATCAGTAAGGAATGGGCATAGCGGTGCCAACAAGAGTAGGATGGTAGAGAAGCATTTATGAGAAGTAAAAATGGCTGACTTTTGGGCTGAGGTATCTGCAGGGTTATAGATCCTTGCCTTGACCATCTCGATGTAATGGGCCGCAAATATATTCCATGTGAATTCTCGTACTGCATTTGCTGGAATGAAGAAATTAAAATCAGAATACCCCTCTAAACATCGATCGACTAGCTTGCACAGCTCACTCAAAACCCATTTGTCAGTCGCAGTGAGGATATCTGGTTCTTGGTCGATTACCGGAAATGAGGACAGAAATCTACCGATATTCCATATTTTTGACAAAAAATTCTTTGTGTTAGCGATTCTTTGCTCTGAGCAGCGAAAATCATACCCTAAATTGCTTTCTGAAGCACCCCAAAATCTAAAAACATCCGCTCCGTATTTCTTTATGAGAGGAAGAGGATCAATTACGTTTCCTTTGCTTTTGCTCATTTTCTCGCCTTGCTCGTCTAGACCATATCCCATAATCCAAACGTTGGACCAAGCCAACTGATCAGTCAGTTGAAAACACCGCAACATGGTGTAAAACAGCCAAGTTCTGACGATGTCCTTTCCCTGCGGTCTTATTGAAGTCGGAAAAGTAGACCGATAGAAGGATGAATCAACCATATATCTAGTAATAAATAAAGGGCTAATACTGGAATCCATCCATGTATCAAAGGTTCTGTCTTCGCCAGTAAACTCAGAACACCCACATGCACTGCACTTTTCAAAAGGAGGTTTTTCCTTCCATGGTCTATAGTATTTTCCTGCTTCAGGAAGATTTGGATATCTACAATCCTTACAGTACCATATCGGAACCTCCGTACCGTAAAATCTTCTCCGAGTCACGGGCCAATCGATCGCAACGGAATCGAGCCAGTTAAGTAGAATTTGTTTGTGCATAAATGGAAGGAAAGTAATTTCTTCTGCGAGCTTTCTTAAAACAGGTATGTATGTCAATTGTTTCAGATAGTAATCATCTAGCGAGATGATTTCAATTGGGGTTTTACTTCTTTCACAGATTGGCGTTCTATGCATAATATCTTCCTCCCTATCAAGAAATCCTCTTTTTCGCAAATCTTCGATTATCCTCATTCTGGCGTGTTTGACTGATAGGTTGGCATACCTACCAGCCTCGGAAGTGGTTCTGCCATTTCCGTCCAGAGCTACGACCTCCTTTAGGTTCAATGTCCTGAAAAGCCGAACATCGTTCTCATCACCATAGCTACAAACCATTACTGCGCCAGATCCAAACTCGGGCTTGGCCAAATTGTTTGCGACTATCTGAACTTCTCTATTAAATATTGGCAAAATCACATGTTTCCCTATTAGCGATAAATATCGTTGATCACTCGGATTTACAATGACTGCCTGACATGCAAAAAGCAATTCTGGCCTCGTAGTAGCTACAATCATGTTGTTCGCGGTTTCAGACACTTTAAATTTCAAATAGTTTAATTTTGTGGGTATATTTTCATAAATAATTTCGGCATCCGCAATGGTCGTTTCGCATTGTGGGCAATAGTTGTTTGGCCTATTCGCTCGATAAACAAGATTCTTATTCCATAAATCTATGAATGTACTTTGAGTGAGTGCTCGATATTCATTAGAATCAGTACGATAATAATTGTCAAAGTTGGCACTCAAGCCTAAAGCTTTCATTATTTGGATCATTTCGATTTCAAGTTCGTCAAGGGCATGAGCGCACAGCTCAAGGAATTTTTCTCTGTCTGTTTTTCTCATCGAAATTTTATACTTCTTTTCAGTGTAGATTTCCACTGGTAATCCGTTTCTGTCTATGCCTATTGGAAATAAAACATTGTAACCATTCATTCTTGAAGTTCTTGCAATCATATCAATTTGCGAATAATGTGTGGCAGCTCCAATGTGCCATGGTCGTCCAGAAGGGTAAGGAGGCGGACTATCGATCACAAACTTATCTTTTGAATCACTTAAGGAGAACTTGTAGACGTCAGTTGACTCCCATTTTTGAAGTATATATTCCTCTACTGAAGGGTTCCAAGATTTAGCTTCAATTCGAGATCCGGTTGCAACATTCATTGTATCAGTTTTATTCAATTGCCTACACATACGGTTATTAATGTTAGCTTGTTTGTTTTCTTAATAGCAATGCCTTTTTCCATAATGGCACTTCATATAATTGGGATCACAATAACGGTACTCTTTTTCTTGCTGACGCTTGGTGTCTTCATTTTCTGTTCATTGGTTATTTTTTCGTCTAGAGTTAGCGGAGAACAAGCAGGAAATCTAATTATTCTGGCACTAATCCCACCGTCGGTACTAACATTTATTTTCCTACGTAAGGTTGTGGGCCCGATATACGACCGATTGTATAATTCGACAAGCAGACTTTCACATCACTAACAAACTGTATTCGATTTTGATGTCTAGTCGAAAACATAATGGGACTGAAAGGACTTATCAAAAACAGGATCTCTGATTCCAAGAGACCTGAACGCATCTAGCCTTTGGCGGCATGCATAACACATCCCACAATGCTTTCGAGATTTCCTATGGCAACTCCATGTTAATTCGAGTGGTACACCTAAGCTAAGGGCCAGCTTGACAATCTCTTTTCTGTTCATTTTGCTTAGGGGAGTTAATATAACACAGGGGTCATGATTGGAAAAAGGAGAACCCTGTGTGAGCAAAGAGTTTATTTTGTCCAGGTAATCGGATCTTGCATCCTTGAAAAAGGAACCATCATGTCCATTATGCCCTCCCACTATCCACTTTATGTCTAAGGACTCAGCAAAGTGCGAAGCAATAGAGTAAAAAATCAGATTTTTTGAAGGTATGTAAGTGGGCAACCTGTCGTCTTGTTTTCGATGTTTGGCATTTGTAAAGTCTGAATACTCCCTAATAAATGGGATATCTACCTCAAATAAATTTGAAAAGCCTGCTGCTTTGGCGATATTAGCTGCAGCTCTCTTTTCCTGTTTTCCTCTGTCGTAGCAATTGAAGGTTATTGCTGAAATGTCAGTAAATTCCTTCTTTGCCCAGTATAGACAGGTCGCAGAATCTAACCCACCAGATAGTAAGACAAGAGCGTCGATCTGAGGCTTTATTTTCATCTATTTGGCATCAATTTCTGCAATCATATGTGCACCTTTATTAACCCCTTCGTAAATATACACACCCAACGCTTCTACATTTGAAGGCATTCTTGGTGCCAAAAGCTTAATTATTTCTGTTGAAAGGGTTTCCACAGTTGCCTCACCAGACAACAAAAAAGTGGTATTTTTTGGCACTTGCAAGTTAAAATATCCCTGCGGTCCCTGAAATGAGATGAAATAATGCATGTCATCCTCTCTTTGCATATATTTCCTGCTAATAAAGAATTTGTGATCGAACGCGTTCAAAGTCTCCTTAATTATGTTCTTTGCTTCCCCAAAGTCAACAACAAGGTGGTTTTTCATTCGACCGATGATCTCTACCATCACTGTTGAAGTATGACCGTGAAGTATGGAGCATTTATCAACTAGTGGAAGGATGTGTGCGTAATCAAATGCCAAGGATGGATCCTCGATGAATATTGAGCCGCTTTCACTACTACTGCCACGGTCATAATAAAATGGTGAGTCTAATTCACTGACTTTGGCAGCATATTTGGAGTGGCCAAAACCACAAATCCTAAGGTTTGGATAGCTTTTTTTAATCAAATTGATTTTATCCACGTCCATATTCGAATCGATAATTTCTACATAACTGTCGCCAATTTTAAAATCGATCTGAATGCCCTTACCGTTTTGAAAGTCTAATCGTACATCATACTCATATTCTATACCCAAAAATGCTAATACTTTTGAAAATGAATACTCCGCCCTGCTCCTGTATAACTTGCCGTGGTTATCGATATATTTAATGTCATTATCAAGTGCAACCCTTTCCATTGAGTGAAGTAGAAAAAGCGTTGTTACATATACGTTGCTACATATAAATTCACTTACGTGCCCAAAAGATATCTATCTTCCTTCCTCTGATCAGATGCTACCTTAAATTAATTAATATTCACTTGACTTGGTGAGGGAACAAATACGGTATTTTTTTGTGTCACACCTGTAGCTGATGGGAGAGAAGATATCTTAGTAGTTAGGCCTCCTTTATACGACTCAATTCCCAAAAACCGCATTCTATCTACTATATTCAACGCTGCAGCAATACCATACAAGTGACTCGATGAAGGGGATGAGGTGCCATTAGTTATATGAAGTATTGGTGTAGCGATAATAAAAGGTGTCTTGTCATTGTTATTGGGCAGTTGAGGAATTTGATTAGGACCGATATTCTGAGTACTGGGGTTCGAATTGGGCGCAGTCTTCGGTGTGTTTGGCACGCTAACCCTTGGATTGCTAGTTATATTGACAGGTTGACTCTGAGTAGGAATTGATACCTTTCCATTGGTAAATGGTAAAGCAGCAGAACTGGTCCCACTAGTACCACTTGGGATATAGACCTTTCCAGTGACCTTATTCTTAACGTTCTCCAAGTTACTAGAATTTTGGTTTGTGGTTAAAGGTATCGGTTCATGCGGCATCAACCCTGTCTGTGAACCAGTCGGAACATTTGCTGGTCCTAGTGGCATAGATTCTTGTACATTAGTTGAATTATTTAACTTGGTGTGCAAACCAAAAAGAGTGGGATGAAGAGTGGAGCTAATTGAGGAGATCGGAACAATTTGTACCGTTTTAGTGATTGAATTGTTCTGATATCCAGGCGCAGAAGCGCTCATAGTTAACCTGTAAAAGCCGTTAGTAGAATTAGTGCCAGCAATTGGCCATGAATATCTGACTTTTCCCTTGTTGTCTGTAACGCCTTCCAATTTCTTAGAGATACCCGTTGAGTCTACAATTCTACCCACAATTGTTGCTCCTGCGACAGCATGGGTTTTATTGCCATCAGTGACTCCCAAAGTCATGTTTTCCCTCCCGCCTGGTTGAGCGACGTGTGGTAAAAGATGGATTGACAAAATCAATGGGTTTTCAATGTTACCATTTTTCAGCCTAATGGTTGGCTTTGATTTACTAGAGTCTTGAGCTACCTGGCTAACAGTATTGTTCGGGTTTTTGCTTTTTTGGTTAGTGTTAGAAGTAGTTAACGTGGGCGGTGAATTTGGATTACTCAGGTGGTCATGCGTTGATGTTGAAGACGGAGTACCGCTTAAAGCTTTATTTTGGTTAAGACCAGACTGATTTTTGGAAGCTATGCCTGCCGTGGAAAGCAGCGTTGCAGCATTAACATTTTCCAATTGAGAAGGGTGGCTCACAAATAGGGTCTTGTTTTTATTGGCTACGACGTTGCCAGCGTTTGCTCTACTTACGGATTGGGTGATTACTTTTGAATCATTTGCCTTAGTCATCCCAATTCCTGCCGCCTGGGTATTAGTATGATGAGAGGGTAGAATAAGTTTCTCATTGGTATAAACAGGGCTACTTGTAGTACTTGAGTTAGCACCACGGCTTGAAATCCCTGTGAAATTTATACTATAGAATTTCGTGAAAGCTGGCACTCCATTTGCAGCAGCAGTATTGTTGCTACTTTCGCATGCCAATTTGGAGGTTACTTTGTTTGTTCCAATCTTGATTGAAGTGTACGATGGGACAAGATAATATACCCAGGTCGAATAATTGTTTGAACTAGTGTTGCTAGTAGTACTAAGGGCTTTATGATAAGGCTTGATGCCATTCACTATTACATACACATTGCAATTCAATAAATGACCATGACTAGAAAAGCCGTTAATCCTTAAATTATTTGTGTCAGAAGGGATTTGCTGACCTTTAGTTGGCGAAGTTATCTTTATCCCTAAAGGATTCGTAGTTAGTTGGGCAGCTGCAGAATTAGCTAACATGAGGGATAATGATAGCAACAAAACAAATCCGAGCAGGAAGATCGATCTAATAATCATAATGATATAGCACCCCTGAGCATAAAGCTAATCCATGATGATTCGGTGGAGTTACAATTCTGGGTCGTAAAATAATAACTATAGTACAGGCCATTTCAATGTGATAACATATTACACATATTATATGAAATTCGATTAAGGCTCTAATAAAAAAAATTCAATTGAATTTAATAATCGTATATCTAGATGCCATAATACAAATGAACTATAAGGCGCAATTTAGTGATAGATAGTTTAGAAAACATCCATAATGAAATTTTAGAGTTAGACTCACATAGCCCTCATTTATATCTCGGCCTTCTACTTGAGAAGACTAAAAAAACAAACAATGTCCAGAAGAATTAAAATAAATGGTATAATTTGAAGGATTTAATTTGAAGTAATTAGCATAATGAGGTTCCCGTCTGGGTGGCGCTACATTGTTGTTGTTGAAAATGCAAGATCGTACTTGAGATCCCTGTGGATACCTCAAATCCTTTTTTTAACTGCGCTCTAGAAGTAAGTGCCGAGTAATGTTCTACAGAGTAATAATTTTAGATAGATAGATTTGACATACCGATCGATATCTCGAATTTTCGATAAAACATTTCTAACTGTTTGTTAGACACACCGAAAGGTAGATGATGGTGCAACTACCCGTGCCCTGGTAAAGTCGGTGGTACGTGCCATACTATTGAATTGTATCATCAAATGTAGAATTTAATTTAATCATAGGATCAGAGTTTTATCCAACACAAAGAAAAGATAAAGCTTGCCCCTGCCAAAGCACTGAATTATGACTTCAGTATAACCTACCCTCCGAACATGATATTATAATATTGAATATTCATCCTACCTAATGATGCAGTACAAATGGAGGGTTGTGTCGAGGACTTTGGCAATTGCACAATTAGAAATTTGAGGGGAGAGAGTCTAGCTGTGAGTTTGGCAGTTAGATCAACGTATTGGCCCATCCCTGTATACTTTTAGAGTAATGTTGTCTAGGACATACCTGTTCTGATCCATATATGATATCAAATCATCAATTCTTTCAACAGGGGTGTCCGTCAATAGCTACTATCAAATCACCTCCATGTTTCTCAGTATACATCAATAGTGCTTCCGCAGATCCCTGCTCGTCAGCAGATCCATTCTTGGTAATAGTGTTGACATAAATGCCTTTAATATTACTGTATATCTGATTGCCTGTTATGTTTCTTGCCAAATCTGAAGTTATGGATCAACCACTAAATATGGATGTGAATAGTAGCCATTCTGTATTAATGAAGCGACTATCTTAGCTATTGTGTTAGATGGTATGGCGAATCCTATTCCTGAAAACGTGTCTGTTCCAGGCAGTATGACAGTATTCATTCCAATTACTTGCCAATTTGCATTTAGCAAGGGGCCCCCTCAGCTACCCGATTTTATTGGTTCATCGATCTGGATGGTATCGGTCACAGAAACCCTGTGTCAGATCCAGACGTAAGTAAACACCAATACCGCTTACTATCCCTATTGTCATGGTATCGCTTAACCCGAAAGGGTTGCCGATCGTTATTACTTGGTCTTCTACTCCGAAATCAGGTGAGTTCACAATCTGTAGCGGTTTGGGCTGTGACTGGTTTTGTAATGTGCTATTCATAATCTTCAAGACAGCTATAACCAAAGATATTACTACATAGTACTTTAGCGGATAATCTATTTCCGTCTACAAAATTACGTCAAAAAAGTTCGCGTCGCCCACTTCATGAGCATTGGTAACTATATGGCCCTTAATAACATTCAGAAAGCCTGAACCCAAACTAGTTGAATTTGCCGACTCTTAACCTCCGCTAGTGGAAATCAATTCCTTACTTGTGATTGGACAACAGACCTTTCCGCCCCACGCAATATGTGCTTAAGGGGTAAGGTGGTAGTATATGAAGGAGTTACCATTAGATCTTTATATTTTGTTGGAAGATCAGTATAAGACTTAGTCGGCGTCCAGGAATTAACTGGACGCCGCAACGGGGTTTCTGATATCTGTGGAGTGCCGAGAATCAAGAGTATCTCGGCTGCGGCTTTATCGTAGATATTTTATAAAAATAATATGGTACGTTCGACGAATGTATTATCTTCACTGGAACTCTTCGAGCCGTAGCAAATAATAATCTCAAAAATATTTACGGCTTTTCTAAGAATGACTAATATGCGAATCCGAAGGAATGCAAATGAGTTTCTGTTTATTCCAATAACCCCTTCTGTTAGGCTACCTTTGACCAGCCGGCAAGCACTCATCCTAGCCAGCCAACACGGAATTTGGGAAATGAACGATTGGTGGATGAATCTTAGATACATTACAAGCATATACGATGCTCGTTACTGAGCGATCAGTCAAGTGGATCATGGTTGGGGTACACTTCAGGTTAGTACGATGGTGTTGGTGGTGCTGGTGGTGTTGGTGATGTGTGAAGGTACCATTTGCATATGCCGAGTAAGAAATGGAAGTTAACAATATTATCGGTATTGATGTTGCAATGAATGCTACAAAGACGAATATAATTAGATTGGTTGCTTTCATATCCATTAGATTGCTAGCTGACTGTATCATTTATAGGGACTTGGTTTGTGTTCATTATAAGGAAGTTTATAGCTAATCTATTTTTGTTTATTGACGAATAAATTTGACAGGAGAAGATTCAATTATAAAGATAAGAAATTCTGTCTCAACCGGATTTAGATCACAACTTAGGGTACGTCCGTCCGAAGGCGCTGATTTTTTAACACCTCGTTAATGCTAGTTTTAAACTATGATAGATGAATCCTACAGGAATTTTGATACCACCATGTCTTTCAAATAGAAAGCAATTACTGCCTACTACACCTGCACCACAGTTCCAGTAGCCGCCAATCTTTGCTAGAAGGGAGCTTCGTCCCTTGTTCCAAGTTGAGTTGTGATATTTTTCTTCATCAGCTCCTCTTTACATTTGCCGGCCTCATCCGAGATGTCAATTTCCTGAAATAGACAGTAAATTTGCTACGCTGGTCTTTTCGCAAGCGAAGTAACATGAATATGCCAGCAGCTAAGGCCAAGACCAGGAGT
>AF_2010_repII_A100DRAFT_1000022_pt1 | contig 25738 bp, 20 predicted proteins | sample AmaForreplIIA100_FD_9198 | JGI IMG/M metagenome (IMG submission 9198) | reverse complement strand
GTAGTGAACACGATTCTAAATACTGTCAGCACCGGATCGGCTGGAGATGGAAAGATTTTCATTTCGCCAGTGGTCGACGCAGTTGATATAGGGACAAAAAAGCATGGCGACGGTGCTATTACATAACGTAGCATTTCTACTCATACAACGATGCCTAGTAGGTTAGGTTTTGAAAAATTTCTTCGTTTGACCCAGCGCAATTGTCTCAATCGGTGCAACCTCTAACACGATAGGCAGGTCAGAAACAACCTTTCCTATCGTCAGGCAGCAACGATGAGGCAAAGTCTTCACAAGTGACCTTACTGTATCACTATCAGCCAATGACACTTTCGAAATCATGTCCAAGTCTGAATCATTCGTGAAATTGAACAGAAATATGTTGTCAGCCTGTCGATAAATTCCATCAGCTATAGCATCTGGCTGGTTGGTGATAAAAGTAGGATAGATTCCAAAATGCCTCATCCTAGTTATAATGTCCTCCCAATATGTTTCGCGTATATACATTTGTGCCTCTTCCGCGAACAGGAAAATTGGAGGTATTCTGTCCTTTTCTAACAAGTCAGCCAATTTATTCAAGATCAGTTCAACGACCATCCGTCTCACTAGAGGGACCATTTTACCCATGCTGATCACAATTGTAGAACCATCGTTTAGATTTGAAAAATGATCTTCGAATCTAAATCCAAGCGATTCATTTTCTAGGAATAAGCGAGACGTCTGTATAATGTGCAACCTCGATACCAATGCATCACGCACTAATTCGTTGACATTCCAAGTGTTGATAGCTTTACCAAAGGCCTCTATCTTTAGATTATCCCTATTCTCAAGCCAATCCCAGATCCTAAAAAATTCACGCATAGATGCGGTTGGGGTATCAAGAGCATTTCTTAGCATGTTTGATATAGATGCTCTTCCACAGTATTTTAGAGAGAAATTTAATCCACTATCACATTTTAGGATTTTTACTTTTTTCGCAATGGAGGAGGGAGTCCCGTCGCAATTCTTTGATATGCCACCATATTCATCGTTTAAATCGAAAATGATTATGAATGCACCATATTTTATCAGAGAGCTAATTAGAATCTTGGTGAGGTGGGATTTACCTGATTCCTTCTTACCAGTAACTATATTTAGCTTACCATCAAGGTCCTCTGCGTAGATCTCAAAACTTTCTTTGTCTCCTCTCGTCCTACCCATTTTAATTGGCAAAAGTCCTGATCTACTTAAATAACTGCTTAATTCGATACTGGTTAAGCGCCTTAGACTGGAATTGACTCTCGACGGAATCCATGTTACATCTGCAGATATCTTACCATTTGTATCAATAGTCCCCCGCATCTTAGTTAGGAATATCCTGGCGTCTCTGATAATATTTGACATTTTTGCGATATCAAGAGGATCATGCAAGCATTCAGTACTCGAAGCAGTTATTATTTCATCCCTAACGATATCTTCGACAAGTGACTGGGATGAAAGGTATTCTTCATCATAGATCTGTGCAATCATTTTTTTGTTCAGATATTTATCTTCAATTAACAAGTAGTCACCTTTGTGAATAGAATCATTCTTCATAGCCAAAATCACTAGCTCGTTGCCATTTTTTGTTAGGACTTTCATGCCGTAACCGAACCCAGCAAAATCCTACGAATATCTTCTGAGTATAATTCCTCCAGATCATAATTGTTCATGAGGTAACTTCTTAAGCAGGAAATCTCTGTGCTTGTGAAAGTTGAAATATGATGTGCAAGTCGTAAGGTTTCAGGATATCCTCCGGCCATTGAATCATTCGCTATAAATTTGCCTAATGAGTTTTCCAAATTCCCATCAGGGCAAACTATGTCGGCCCGCAAAGTGGGTCCAGGATCATCTCCAAGTTTTATTAGAAGATTTTTACCTACCCAATTTCTACTTATGCTTTGAATAATCATCCCGATATCTGAATAGGCAGTCCCTTTAGTTTTTGTTATAGGAATCGAAATTCTGCTTATAGCTTTGATGGATGTATTCTTGCTTATTCCGATTAAAACATTATTGTGAATAGAGCATGATTCTGTCAATTCCGTAATGTCTTGCTTAGTATTCTCAAAGGGCGACCCTCTCAATGCTCCATCGATTACGATTATGGATCTCACAAACTGGTTAGACAATTTGAGTTGTATTGATCTTTCAACTCGTAATCTAATCATTCTGGACGCCGATTCCTGATCGGATAGGATTAGCCTGGCAAGTTTATGATCAAGTTCAGAGGCTCTAATAGTTTGATCATTCAAATAATACAAAATAGGGCCAATTTTGAGATGGATAGTAGCCTGACCGTTTAGAGCGAATGCGATTCCAGCTTTAGCAGCATAAATCACACCATCTTCAGTTTCAGCTAAGCTGATACTACTTGAGTCGACTGCAGCTACGAGGGATACCTCTTTTACAGGACGGACAGTTACTATTGATTTATCATAGTCTGATTTGAATCCCCACCCACCAACCGGAACCTGATTCTTTTTGAAACAAGTGAAAATGATTTTTTTTCCGTTAAGAACATCCTGCAGATTAACTAATTGGCTTCTCCCTACAGTATCATTTAACGTCCAATTGAGCTCTGTCAAGTTGACAACTGAATTTAATTGGTTGCTCATGTTGACCAACAATATAGCGTCCTCAGTTATTAATGTTGTGCAACATGGCCATGATGTGATTGATCAGCAACAGGTTTATGTGATAGAAAATTTCTTCGTTTAAAATAACCGATAATGAACGAATCCACGCAGTCAGAGGCTAAAATCAAGCTAAAACATCACGATTGGGAGGTAGAAATTATATGTACCGAACAAAAAGTGAAGGAGGTGGTAGAAAACGTGCTCTCCGGCATGGATACCTCAATTATCATTAACTCTGATCTGATTGCTAAAATTGCGGAACTAAGGGATCGAATTGACATTCTGGCGAATCAAATTGGTTCAACTTCCGTAACTGGAAAACCAGCGACAAATTCCGTAGATCTTCATCATAAGTTGCCACAAAAGGCAGGCATCACATGTAGGGGTCTTCTCGAAGGCCTCTGGTCAGAAGGATATTTCGGCACTGAAAAACATCTCGGTGAAGTCCATGAAGAGATGTCCAGACGTGGCTTTAACTACGATAGGACAGCAGTCTCTCATTCTTTAACAGATATGGTGAGAGAAAATATCCTTTCCAGAAAGGGCACTATGAGGAACTATCAATACATACAGAAGAGGCCAGCATTTGAAACCCCTTAAAAAGGCTGAGTATCATTTTAGCCTCTTGGAGAGGACCGATTTCAACCAATGACTGCCCGCCGTGGTTATTTTGTAGGTAGTGGATTCATTTCCGTCGGACGTGTTCTCTCGTGACACATATCCGGTCTTTACCAATTCTGAAAGCCTTGAACTAATAGACTTTGGATTCAAGGCTGATGCTGATTGAATTTCAGATAAATGCATTCCTTCATGCGGCAATTTGCCGAGATCCTTAGCAATTTTTGTGGCAACTAAGTTTAGTGCAACAGCTTCTTTGTCTGAGAGTCTCTTATTTCCTAATTCGCGTTGCTCAATGATAACTCTCGGGCCTTCTGGAGTTAGTTTTATGAAGTTGGAAAATAAATCGATGAGCTCGGTGACTGAGTAATTAAGCGAGATCTTTGTGGCTAGACTAATAGTGGGAACCTGTTTTGTTATAAAGCCAATTACAGACTTCAGGACAGACTCAGGAGTACCACTGAACTGAACACTTATGTCTGCAATAGTTACAGATACATTAACAATAGGACTACTGTTGGGATCAGAGCTGGTATTGAGCATGTTCTCACTTCGCTACTTGTGTCGAAACATTTCAATATTATAAATCGTGTGGCGTCACTTCCATAGTAACTGGATATTGGTGTTTATCGCTTAATGTAAACGCCTGAGTATTATACACAAAGGCCCATTGAATACTGACCCTTGTGAGGGATTCCAATGAAGAGGTCGTCATTTGTTGGATATAGCCCATATATTATAAACCACTTTTCTATAATTTGTTACGTTATATATAATAATTTTTTGACATCGAATATGGGTTTTTCAATCAAATGAATGTTTATATCACACCTTACTTTGCCTGTTTGGACCTGTTGATGCCACATACTGTTTCAGGACGGTTTCAAGATCCTATGACGACAAAATCGCAAAGGATGATTAGCAACTCAAAATTAAAATCAAAGTCAAATCAGAACTCCTGGAAGATAAACTATTGATTTTGCATTTCGCCAATTTCTGCATGGTTGCCATGGGTTAGATCCTACAACGGAGGTTTGGGTCGACTGGGATTCCACAATATTCATGACTATGTGTATAGTAATCAAATAGCTACTTCAATTTAAAATAGTAACAACAAATAGGCAAGATTTTTTATCCTTAGAAACATATGATTGTGGTGACTGAAAATCCCACAAGACATATCGGCTTCATTAGAGAAATGGAGGCCCTAAAGCGAAATCATCAAATCCGTTGTAGTCACTACGAGCTTCAATTCTCCATCAAAGGAAATGTTATAACCTGTGCAATATGTGGAAAAGGTTGGTCATTCTTAGAAACTCGAGGTTTTTCTAATATTCGACAGGTTTACAGGGCTGATCAGGATTAATATGATCTATAAGTGAGGCTAGCTATCTTTGAGTGGTGAACAATGGGATGCCCAAAATCAAATGCTAACGCAGCCTGATCCGTTTAAGAAATCAGCAATAAAGCCATTTTTTATGAACTTGCGCTCTAACTGAGGGTATCGTGATTTCTATTCAAGGAAATAATATGGTATGCTTAATACCTGACAAAAAGTAGTATTGTATGACTATTGTTAAGAAGGCAAGCAATGAGCTGTAGATTGCCAAATGCAATATCTTCTTGCCAATTTCTTCCTCCGATAAAGGGCCATTTGCTAGGATCAATCTCAAGAGAGTTGTAGGAGCGCTCTTATCTCTTGATGCCATCAGCTTGAAATCTTCCATCAGTACAGTGGGGCGAGATTTGATTTCTCTGTGTTCCACTATTTTTTTGACGCTATCAAGAAACAAAAATGAGTTCATAACTGAAGGAAGCAGTGCGATGACTCCGATAATCTCCGAGCTCCCTGCGATTGCAAGCGCACCATACATGGCTCCGACTAACAAAGTACCGGAGTCTCCAGGGAAAATTTTACTGGGAAATTTGTGGTATTTATAAAATGCAATCATCCCAAAAAAAAGTGGAAGGCCCGCGATACAGACTATTATGTTACCGAAAACTGCTATAGACACTAAAAGCGGCATCATGGCTACAATTACTGCCTCGCTAGCGACCCCATTCAAAACATCGATAGAATTAATGGTATTACCTGCAATAGGAATTATGATAAATATGAGGGGTATATACAGGAGTGGAATAGATGCATCTCCGAATATGAGATTCAAATGTGTCCCATGAGCTCCTAAAACAACCAAGGGAATAGCGGCCAGGATAAGAGCTACAGGCTTGTAAAAGCCCGGCATAATTTTTTTATCATCAATCCATCCTACGAAAAATGCAATAATTGAAGATAGAAAAATTGCTAGAATTTGGATATTGAGAGTAAATAAATATAAGAGAATCTCTGCACTCCCTATCCCAATAAGTAAGATTGGACCTGCAGGTCTTGGGATGCTAGGCTTCTCAGGTTTATGGTAGTCTTGGACAACACTCCCCTTTGCGACTAGCAAGTTAATTATTTTAGGCGTCAATAATAATATGGTGAGAAACGAAGTAGCAGATACTACTAACCCGTAGAGTAAATAATTTCCAAAAAAAGGATGCAGCATTATTACTAAATTTCGTGGATCTGCTTGCTTATAAAATTACAATTCGTTAGGCGCGAGTTATAGCAAATAGAATTCAAAATAATTCCCTTTTTAGCTGCTCCTTCAATCTCTTTGCCAAAGTTGGACCAATTTTTGAAACTCCAGACAAAGTTGTCTCAGGCGCGCCTGCAACGCTCTTCAAGTCTAAGAATCCCGCATCATATAACGCGCGGGCCCTTACCCGCCCAATTCCTTTTAATTTCACAAGTGGAATCAGTTCCTCCTTTATGCCGAATTTTATCCGAATTTGAAGGTTACGTAGTTCTTTCAACAGATCTCCGCGTTTAAGTAATCTAGCAATTTGGTATAACGCCCCAGCCAACCAATCTGCGTTCTCTACCATTCTGTGCATGTCGCCAGGTTCAATAGATAGTCTGTCATTCAAGTCCCGGTCGCTGGCTTCATGAACCCATTCGTATAATGCAAATAAACTTCTAGTATATTCATACTCTCCGATCTCACAGAACAATTCATCTTTTTGTTCTTCATATATCGTCATTAGCGTATAATCACTCTTTCGCATTGAAAGTTTAGGGTAGAAGTCAACACAACATGATATTAGTTGCAAAAAACCCAGAGTATGAGTTTTGATTATATTCTCTGAATTTGACTTGATTATTCCGATTGCTCTTTTGAATTCTACTGCAGTGAGAGGATCTATGTATAATAGTGAAGACTGTCTTCCGAAATTAGTAGGAATATATCTATCATTCTTTGATTTGATTAAATCCTCTACTTCTAGAAAGCTTAGGGTAGAGTCAATCTTGCGCTTCATTGTTGTTTCTTTATATTGTTGGCCGCAAAGAGTGGAACCGAATAGGGAGCAAATTTCTTCTAACTTCATGCCCGGAATTGTAGAGATAATACTTAAGGTGTTTATTCTCATGGCCCTTTCATTCACCAGCTGCGAACGGATTGGTTCTGGTTCACCGAGTATGTAGTGCTCGTAAAGCTCTGTTGAACTGGGTCCTCTTTCAGCAACAATTATAGCCTCTCCAAAATTATCATACTTTGGTCTACCTGCTCTACCGCAAAGTTGTTTGTATTCTAGAATGCTGATTGGCAGATTTGCTCCAGATTCAGAATCATACCGCAGGATGCCAGATATCACAACTCTCCTAGCCGGGAGATTTACTCCTGAAGCCAACGTGGGTGTAGCAACTAAGAGCTTGACTGTTCCCTGTTTAAAGGCCCGTTCAATTATCTCTCTAGTGGATGTCCCCAACCCCGCGTGATGGAAGGCTACCCCTTTGGAAACTACTTGCAAAAGATTAGCAGTAAGTTCAATGTCCTCACCTTTGGTCCTTATTTGGCTATATGTTCTAACAATCCTCTCTTTTTCCGTTTTACTGAGGAATTTATACACTTCTTCGGCGGCTTTAAGTGCCAGTGATTGGGCTCTTTTACGAGTTGATGCAAAGATTAATGATTGACCACCTTTCTTGATGGAGTCAACTGCGATCTCTATAGAAGCATTCGAGTACCCTGGGATTCTTATCACATTGCCATCATTCATTTGCACACTCCCATTGTCATAAATTCCCTCCAATAGCTGAGTTGGTCTCCAGTGAGTGTCTACCAGTTCGCAGCCTAACCAATCTGCGATTTCTGTTGAGTTTGATACCGTGGCGCTTAATGCGAGAATCTGAGCGCTTGGATAGATTTTCCTAATGATTGCCAACAGCATTTCAAGTGTTGGGCCGCGATCCTGCTCGCCGATCAAGTGAATTTCATCTACTACAAAAAGGCCAACATCGGAAATCCAACTTGTATTGCGACGGATCAATGAATCCATCTTTTCATTTGTTGATATTAGAACGTCAGCCTCTCCTAATGTCCTTGAGCTAGAGTTGTAATCGCTTGAAGCGAGTTTAATATTGATGTTGCGAAGCCCATTTAGCCGCTTCATAATACTGAAATCGTGATATTTTTCTACCGCTAATGCGCGGAGAGGAGTCAAGTAGATCACTTTCTTCCCTTCTTCAAAGGCTTTAATCGCAGCAATTATAGCTATTAGGGTCTTTCCGCTCGCAGTTGGAGTCGTGATAAGCAAATTTTTTCCGTCTAANAAGCCATGAGAAATCGCTTCTTGTTGTGGGGGGTAAAGAGANTGATATCCAAATAANTCCAGAAGATTGTTTACAGATTCCTTCGTCTTCATTCCAAAACTCTCTTTGATTAGCTTGACAGACTTATTTGTATTCATCTGAAACCAACTCAACAATAAAAAATGATCATAAAGCCGCTAAATGTGGATGGAAGGTTGGTACAATACGTGAAGGTTGAGGCATCATACCCTGTGAAATAGTTATTAGGCCTTGCTCTCTAATCTGCTCAAATGGAGCTCACTAGAGAAGAAGAAAATATGTTAGAGGGTGAAAGCGGTGAATCGCTCTCAATCGCATATCGAATCTTACTCGCAATTGGTGAAGCCACGGATGCAGAGAGGCTGATTCCAGTAAAATGGGCTCACATATCCGGTGCGAATTATAATACCATTGGAGACAGCGGGGTGAATTTCCTAGGAGATTTTAGTAAGAAAGCGCGNGTAAAAATAAAAACTACGGTTAATCCTGTAGGCTTTGACAAAAATAAGCTAGGNAATCTTTCTGATAACTTCATCAATAAGCAGTTTAATATAATGAGGTCTTATGAGATGCTTGGTACAATCCCTTCGTTTACATGCATTCCATACGAAATTTTTGATATTCCTAAAAAAGGAGATGCAGTGAGTTTTGCTGAGAGTAATGCAGCAATTTTCGCAAACTCAATCTTAGGATTGTCCTCTAACAGGGAGAGTGGTCTGAGTTCTCTTGCAAGTGCGATAACAGGCAAAACCCCATACTCAAATCTCCAAATTGAACAGTTCAGACATGCGAAAGTGGTCATTAAAACCGACTCCGATCTAACTACGGAGTTAGACTACGGCCTATTAGGTTTTTTTGTAGGAAAGACAGTAACGGATAGCTGTGTAGCGTTCTGTCAAGGTAAAGAAAAAATTGGTACCATGAATGCAAAGGCTCTTTCCGCAGGGATGGGAACCTCTGGCTCATGTGGAATGTTCACAAAAGAAGATGGGACACAAAAAGAAATCATCTCTTGCGGGAGGGAAGAGTTAAGTGGGATTAAAGAACAGCTCAATACAGCGAATGAGGGCGATTTGATTGTCTTAGGAAGTCCTCAGCTTGGATTAAATGAGCTGCATTTGTTAGCAAAATTAACACAAGGAAAAAAGCTTAAAAAACGTTGCATAATATTCTGTGCAAGGACGATTTATAATCAAGCCAGATACATTGGTATTACAAATCAAATTGAGCATGCAGGTGGGGAATTCATGTGTGATTCATGCAGCTGCCTAACACCATTGATCACCCGAGCCGATTTTGATTCAGTAATAACAAATAGCGTCAAGGCTGCCTATTACTTGGATAAATCAAATAAATTGGGAGTATCGTTGAAAGATATGAAGGATATTATTAAGGAGTATGCCAGTTGCAATTGAATCTAAGTTCTAATTGCAGAAAGATCGTCGGCGGTCACGGTGTTGGAGCTGCATTAATAACGAATGAACGAATCAATTTTCTTTCTATGATTGATCCCGAAAATGGCATTATAGGGGATCGACATCATGAGTTATTTGGCTGTTCGCTCAAAAAGACCGTATTAATTTTTCCAGGATCGATCGGGAGCAGTGTCGGGGCATATTCGATCTTCTCATTGAAAATAAACCTCTCTGCACCGGCAGCAATAATCTGTATAGGCAAGGCTGACATTGTCACTGCTTCGGGATGTGCAATCTCGAACATCCCTCTAGTGGATATGCTTGACGATGCTTCATTTTTTGCTCTTAAACGAGGAATGCAGGTAAAGGTAAATGCTGATGAGAATTTTGTGTACCCTGCGGCACTTTTGACTTAAGGTAATCTGTATAGCTCGCCATGTGCCAGCTTTTATGCTATGAACAGAGCTAGAACACACCCAACCATAATCAGGATGGAAATGGCAGACTGGTTCAAAATAGACATTGAGGTAAACAGGTCAGACAGATATTTGTTGACGAAACCCTATCCAAAATAAATGATCTGGAATATTCGCTATAGATCCTTACAAGCTAACTTAGGCATTTGTTTAAGGATGCATTTGTCAAGGGAAGGAAAGGACAATTCTAATGTGTTATCAGTTCTTCAAGCAGTTAAGAAATAGGTATGGTACTTAAGAATTATTTTTACAGATGGTGCGTATTGGTACAATACCGCTTGTAGAGGGTTAATTAAGACTTACCTCATCAAACCTACAGTACCGAATTGAAGAATGTGATGGAACGGTTCAATCGATATACAAAAGACATGACTGAACTGAAAGTTACGAGCATTTTTCTTTCAGAAAGTAAGATTGCGGCTGAAATTATTTGTACTATTTGTACACATGAATATTGACAGAATGAGGTTTATAATACTCTTAATTATGGACGTAGGTTAAGTTAAGAGTCTCCTACAAGCCCAACAGTTTAATTTCTGGTTAGTCAAAGTTTCTTTTCTGGTGCATGGCAATCGACGGGCGAACCGACTGCTATCATGTAGGATGACGATGGAAGTCCATGCACCAGGTTCAATAGCACAAGAGCCTTACACAGGCACAAGGACATGATCGTGAAGGCCATCTTCTACAAAATGCTTTTATTAGGAATTTGATCGATACAAAATAATTGGCAAATTTTTGTCCTGAGTGTGGTGGAGACCTAAAATTCGATCCAAATAGCAAGAATTTCTTCTGCCGAAGTTGTGGGATATTCGCTTCCCGGGAAAAGATTGATGAACTACGGGATAAGGCAGGAAAAGATTCTGTCAATAGAAGAAGCCAATTGCATGATGATTATCTAGACTGGTGGCAAGCTTCGAAGAAAGAGAAACAAAGAAATTAGGAAGACTTATTGCTGACAAGAATTAGGCAATTGCGGATTCAGTGTTCTTAGACATATGGTTCTTCAAAGGGACCATTTGCTCTTCTTTCCTAGATTTCAAAACAGTCATTAATTCTATTTCTAAGATGTGTGGCAATATACGTATCTTGCGTACTACGGTTTCCCTCAACTCCTCCAAATCTTTGGATCGAATTTTCAGCATAAGATCGAACCTACCATGCATTTCATGAATTTCCAAAACGGCTTCCACATTAGATAAGCCTAAAACAACTTGCTCTGCAAACCCAGGTTCTACATTAATTCCCAAAAATGCCAAATGATCATAACCTAAGCGTCCGTTATTCACAGAAATTGTGAACTTGCGAATAATTCGGCTTGCTATCAACCTCCTAACTCTCAGATGCACGGTCGCATCAGAGATCCCGATTTTTCTAGCTATCTCGACGAATGTAGTGGATGAATCTCTGCTCAAGATGTCTATAATTTTGAGGTTAATTTCATCCAAAAGCTCATCGTTGAGTTGCACGCTCAAAATTATGTCGGGACCGAGACATAAATGCCTTTTGTTACAATTTGGAAGCTAAAGAGTGTCTAAAATGTTTCTCAAAGAAAAAGAAATAATAGTCTGCAATCAATAACCGCTCTTTCTGTCAAAGTCTTGCACAAGGTGCCTCAAAGGTTCAAGTGTCTATCATAGGGCATATTCTGGAGAATATCTATGCAGAGAGTGTTTTTTGTTTTCTATAGAACAGAAAACAGCCAAGACAATGCAAAAGTTTTCTATGCTCAGACATAGTGATAAAGTTGCAATCGCCGTCTCCGGAGGAAAAGACAGTCTAGCTCTTCTTTACATCTTAAAGAAATTCTTCAATGAACATGCCCGTACAGAACTGATCGCTATCACNATAGACGAAGGCATAGCAGGCTATCGAGAGGAATCATTGCAGATTGTACGAGACTTTTGTTCCCGCATTCAAGTTAAGTCTAAAATTTCTAGCTATGCTGAGATTTTTGGTCTAGATATGGATCAGGCAACGCAAAATAGACCTTCGGAAAAAACGACTTCATGTTCCATGTGTGGCACTTTTCGTAGGAGAATTATGGATATCATGGCAGAATCGTTAGGCGCCAACGTACTTGCAACAGCTCATAACCTAGATGATCATCTCCAAACTTTCTTTATTAACGTACTATCGGGTGACCTCGAAAGAATTGGTTGGATGTATCCAGAACCAGTTCAATATGGGCCAAACGGTCTAAAGAAGGTCAAACCATTTGTAGAGATCTATGAACATGAAATTGTGTTTTATGCACTGCTTAGGAATATTCCATTTCAGTCAGATCAGTGTCCATACATGAAGGAGAGTATCAGAACTGACATTCGCGAATTTCTGAACAATCTCGAATCTAGTCATGCCGGAGTTAAGTACAACGCCTTCAACACTCTGACAAAAATCTCAAAGGCATTGAAGGGATCTGCTATAGATGGTTTACCAACTCATACGGAATGTCGAATTTGTAGAAGGAGATCGACACAACGAATTTGTTCTGTTTGTGGCACTCTTAAAGTTCTAACAAACCCACACTAGCCCTAAACTCAAGTTATAATTTCAAGGGAAAATAATTTTAGCCAAACTCATTAAGATATAATCTATAAATGATAAGCAAATATAATGTATCTTGGTTATAGTAACTGCGGAGGCAGGGAGGGTCGGGGTGCTAGCCGTACCCCATATCAGAAATCGGCTTTATGCTGGGATCAGTAACTGCCAGGTAAATCCATAAGTGCGAGGTACCTGCTTGCGTTGCGGAAATGAAATCATGCCGTATTGGATGGTTATGAGCAGCACACCACGTGAAGGCGTGGTTTTGACTGTGAATCGTTGAAATGGGCGAGGTCCGGGAGGGAGCAACCCTAAGGCGGCGTGGCCGTGCTGGTACGTCTACGTGGTGGATCTTGCAAGGCATGAGAATGGGTCTTGGACATGTGGTGGTACTGGCAGGCTGCCCCCGTATTATCACTCAAAGACAGAAGAGTGTTTAAGCTATTAATCGATTCGAGTTTTGGGCAGGTCATTTCTTTTAGTTATTTCAGTTTGAACAAAAAAAAGGAGGATAGTTGCTGTTATAAAGAGCAATTTCTATCAAGTTCCGGAATAATGCTATCAAAGGCCATTTCAAATCTTGGGGTTAATATCGATCAGCTTTATTGGTGTTCAATTCATGATTATTTAGCGAAGTCTTTTTCAAGTTCATGTGACATGTAGCACCGATGAGATTAATATTAAAATAGGCTAGTTAGAAACGTTAACTGTGATTGCTGACTCGGAAGATGTTCCGGCATATTTTAGCTTTCTAGTTGGATTTCTTTGTTGCCTTCAATATTTCCAGGCGTCTCGATCGGAGATTTTTCGAGAGCTCAATTTGGGTGCGGTAAATGGTTAGGACTCTAGACAAAACACACACCGTTCTTTCGTATATCGACGGCAGCCTAAAAAATGCAACTATAATGTATGGAAATGACAGAACCAATGGATTTATTTTCTCTCTACTAAATCCTCCGGTCCCTTTAGGAGGCAACATCGTGTCACTTGATATATATGTCGATGAGATTCCAATTCCAAAAAAATCCATCTTTATCGCAACTTCGGAAGATGTTGTCAATGCAGCCACGCTAACCGAGGATCGCCCTATCCCGTTCAAACCATTTCAAAGCGCAAGATTTCTTATTACAAGAGAAGAAGATTTGAACGAACATGTTAAGCACAAAATTGTAATATTGAGTAAACTGGAAGGTTTTGAACAAATCATAATACCTTTTACTTTTAATGATTACGTCAACAGCCGTAGAGAAAAAATTTTCATTCCGTCTAACATGTTAGACGATGCCGATTCTGACATGTCTAGCGAAGATACCATCTTCAAAAACTTCACGAGCCCATTGATACTTTCTGGCAAAAAAGCATATATCGTGGGCTCGTCGAACGCGTCACTATCTGCCAACTGGACTTGGATGGGTACGAGATATGATAATGGGGGTTTGTATGTTCCACCAGCGAGGGCTTTTGGTAGAATCCTGATGGAAATTTCGATGGATGATGGCGTCCGTAAGAGGCTACCCAATTTCGTCGTGTCTTCTAAACACGAAAATGGAGTCCTCTGCACCAGACACGAAGTGGCCGGTTTGCAAGTAAAAAGAACAATATTCGTTCCCCCAGATACAAAAGGATTCGTTATGGGTTTAGAATTGCTAGATCGAGGAGATTCTGCTAGATTGAGTCTGAGAAAAAAATTGGAGAGATCAAGGCGGAAAATTAGAATTCACTTCGTTGTCGACGGGAATATAACTAGTTATGGTTTGGCAGCTATCTCTCAGAGTAACTCCTCGAAGCTCCTCACAAGGGACAATTGCTTACAAATTCAAACTGCAGCAAAAAGAAATCTTGCGCATTTCTACGGAACGATAGGAGTCGCGCCAAAGGATCTTCGACCGTCTAGGGTCTTAATGGATTCTTTTGATAATGATTTGGAAATTTCGTATGATGTCGATATTGATTCGGGTAATATTTGCGAGCTTGCCTTGGTAGCCACCGGTGGATTTACCACCTCAGAAGACTGTTTAAGAGAATACAGGTATGTAAGGGATAATTATAAACAACTTCTTGAGAGTACACAAAACCACTTCAAATCTATCCACGCATCCACTCTTAGTGCGAATTCCTCTAACCAAAATCAACTTCAACATTCCACAATTGTAAAACTCCTTAGAGCATTCGAAAAGGCAAAAATAAGCATGGAATACCTGAAGGCACAATATGACGGACTTGGTCCTGGAATATGCGCGGGCTTGCCTAGATTCCCTAACTACTGGGCCAGAGATACAGGGTGGTCTTTGAGAGGTTATTTGGCTGTTGGAGACTATCGATTTGCTGTTGCGGTGATTGAGAATTTTCTAAATCACCAGGCAAAAAAGACGTCAAAGTTTGCGATGAGAGGTGAATTGCCGATGATAATCAGCGGTAAATCATTTTTGCATAACAGCACATTCGGATCTGCAGACTCTACATTTCTATTTCCCTGGGCAATACATGAATACGTGCTGGCAACGGGCGATATATCCTACCTAAAAAATAGATGGAAACAAATTGTGGATCTTGTAAATTGGGGATTTTTGAAGGACGTAGATGGAGACGGTTTGGTGGAAAATGGATTTACCGGCATCGCCGAAAAGCTGCCCCTGCAAGATTCAACGTGGATGGATCATATTGACAGGCGAAAGAGCGCAAACGATGTTCAAGCTTTGTTCTATGAAAGTCTTAGAATTGGAGGTGAATTAGCAAGGATCGTCGGTGATATCGATAATCAAGTACTTTGGACCCGAACGGCAGATCGGCTTCTAGTGAAAGTAGAGAGAGAATATTGGGATAGCGAGGACTGTTTTTACTACGACACTATAAGGAGGGATGGTACTAAGGATTCTAGCATTAGACCGAATGTGCTTGTAATGCTTCTTACAGGCCTGATTGCAGATAAGATCAAGGCCCAGTCCGTCCTCTCGAGGATTGAGAAAAGTGACCTGACGACTGCTTGGGGTGTGAGGACATTAAGCAATCTAGACCCAAAGTATCACCCTAGTCTTTATCATGATGGCGCGGTTTGGCCGCTTGTTACTGGTTGGGCAGCTGTTGGCGAGCTTAATATGGATAGGCTAGAACCTTCACTTTTTTATCTCGAAAGTATGGCACAACGAATACTTGCTGAGAATGGTATGTACGCTGAAACATACAGAGGTGACCGACCTGAACCTTTTAACTCCTGCATACTTCAGGCATGGTCTGTCGGGATGTACGCTTATGCGGTGCAGCTGATGATGCTGGGAATGAGAATGAATATGGTCGAAAACCTGATCTACCTAGAGCCGAGAATACCAGAATCATTAAGAAATAACATTCATCCTGTTGAATTTGAGCATTCAATTCGTAATGTAGAGCAAGAACAAAGATACAAGTTTATAGTGGATCCGAATCACGAAAAAATAACNGTCTTTTTACCAAAAAACAAAGTTGGGAGAGCGCCAGAGATTTTGAGTAATTCGTACTCCATTCTTTTCGATGNAACATGATGGTAGAATCTTAATAATCATCTATGATAGGGGTTGTAGAATGGAGTCCTTCATGATGAGCTTATTGAGGAACCTATAGATCATCATGATGGTTAGATATGGCTTAGATTTTACAACACTTCAGTATGTAATTGTCAAAATATAACATTTAGTCCATCCTTACGTTGCCTTATTAACTTTCGAAATCCAAGCCTTAAAATGTGGTATGTTCGTCGTCGTCGTTAAAAGTTTACTGAAATGGAATGAACGAAATTGATGCTAATAGATGAAAATAGAATATGGGAGATCATAAATGCTCGAAGGCCCAGATCAGTAGCTCTTAATGGGCCAGTTGGCCTTATCGCAAAAATACAAGATACTGCAAATAATATTGCCGAAAAGTTTGGTATTCCCGCTTATATAATAGGGGATGATTGTTGGGGTTCATGTGATCTGAATACGTACGCAGCCGATATGCTAGGTGTGGACATTTTGTTTAACATAGGACATACTATTTCCAGAGCGGCCTTTGGGGAGAAGGTAGTAATGATTAACGCGTACGATGACATTTGCTTTGAAAGAGTTGCGAGAAAATGTGCATTATCCCTTCAAAAGGAGCAGTATAAAACATTATCCTTGTTAACGGATAGCCAGCACCTCAAGCAACTTCACAATGTGAAAAATATTTTTGAAGAATACGGCTATAAAGTAATCATTGGCAAAGGCAAAGGTCAGCTCAATGATGGTCAAGTTTTCGGTTGTGAATTCTACCCGGCATTTGCTGCGCATGACATTGTCGACGCACACATTTTTCTTGGTCAGAGTAGATTTCATACAATAAGTGTTGCTATGTCGACTGAAAAGCCTACGTATATGCTAGATCCGTATTTTGAAGAATATATTCAAATCAACAATGAAGCTGAGGTTGTCAAGAAAAAGGCTATATTATCAATCTACAATGCATTAGACGCTAGGCGAATTGGCATTATTATTGGCCTAAAAGATGGCCAATTTGCTAAGATCGAAGCACTTAACCTTAAGAAGTTATTTGAAGATCTAGGAAGGAGCGTTCAATTGATTGCAATGACTAACCTTACTAATGACGGCACCCAAAACTTCAAGGGCATCGACGCATTCGTAGAAGTTGCTTGTCCTAGGATAGCAATAGATGATCATTTTGATAAACCTATGCTCTCAGCTCCTCAAGCATTTGCATTGATAAAACTCATTAAAAACGAGCCAGTTGAAGATTTATTCAGAATTCATCACTGGCTATAATCTTGAGTACCTGGTTAAAGGACCCAAGTCTTTGAGTAGTTTCGATTGCCGAAGCCAAATTATGATTAAATTCGTAACTCTTTTTGTGCCGGTCAGTTAGAAATAGCTCATTGGTCTTTATCGACAAGCTCGAAATTGGAATGGGATTTCCAGCAAGGATCATGGGAGTTATCAATGTCAGTCCAGAATCATATTATAAAAAGTCAGTGAGGACTACAGGTCAAGAAATTGCTGCAGCTGCTTCTGAGATGCAAAATCAAGGCGCAGATATTGTAGATATTGGGGCCATGTCTACAGCTCCATACCTTGAAACCATCATTTCTGTAGAACAGGAAGTAAAAAGGTTGAGATTGGCAATTGATGCTGTTAGGAAGGATTGTAGTTTGCCCATATCTGTGGATACTTTAAGATCCCAGGTGGCCAAGGAGGCAATTAGTATGGGCGTAAGTCTCATTAATGACATTTCAGGTCTAAAATATGACACGAAAATGGCTGATATTATATCTCAGTCGGGATTGCATGTCATAGTCAGTGCCTATGGTGGCCAAACCGGTGCTATTTCAGGACACCTTGCTGGAACTGTGAATACTCTGAACGAAAGTATTGAGATTGCAAGAAGAGCAGGTATTGCAAACGAGAAAATAATTATTGATCCAGCTATCGGCTTCTTCAGACAATCAGGAAAGAACCTATTCTTTACAAAAATGGCGGATCTTCCTTGGTACGTCAGAGATATTGAAGTGATCTCAAACCTAAAAAAACTTCAAATTTTTTCAATGCCGATTTGCATATCTGTTTCAAGAAAATCTTTCTTAGGAAATATATTCAATTTAGCTTCAGACGATCTTTTAGTTCCTTCAGCTGCAGTAGAATTGATCTGTATATTGAATGGTGCCAACATAATTAGAACACACGACGTCGTTGAAACTTTGCATGCGAAAATGGTGTCTGTGCTTTTTGGATAGCCACGGATCTTTTGTTCCGGCAATCGAACCTTTCCCAGCAATGTAAAAGCTTTATACGTATGCTTTTATCAAGCTCGGTCTATGGTCGTTAATACTATCCGTACACTTAAACTATTAGGAAAATGGTCTGGGAATAGGATTATGGGAAGAAGACGACCGTTGATAGCAGTATTTAGTCTAACCCATTATTGTAATTTCTTTTGCCCAATGTGTCCCTTTGGAGTATCTGATAAAGCTGGACAACTGTACATTGCTAGAAAACACGATCTCTCTACCGAGCAATGGAAGGGAATTTTTGACAAAGTCTCCAAGTATTGTATTTGGTCAATTGTTGAGGGTGGTGAACCAACTAGCCGACCTGACTTTATGGACCTTATTCGGCATCTATATAATCTTCAACTGCCAATAACACTGATAACTAATTGTTCGCTTCTACACAATATAGACCTTGATGAACTTCGAAATTATGTCCAATTCATTACATGCAGTATAGACTCTTTATTTGAAATATCTTACTGTAAAGTTCGCGGTGTTTCCCATGAGACATTTCAGAGAGTGATGAAGAATCTTGGTCTTCTTGTCGAGCACCAAATACCGCATTACTTTAATAGTGTCATAACAAAATACAATACCGAAGAGTTCATTAATCAAACCTATTTTGATAAAGCCAAAGAAATGGGTTCAAACGCAGTTTCGCTTACCTTTGTGGAAGACAGATCTGATGTCGAATTTTCCCTTCTGCCGGAAAGGCAAACTATGGACAAGGTGTGCGAAAGCATCCTAGAATACATGAAACATCACACCTCTCCACAAATAATGATCCCAGAACAATATTTTGAACAAATTTTAGAGCATGGGAGGGGCATATTTGAGGAATGTGGCGTTTGGAAGAGCGTCTTTGTCAACAGTAACGGAACGGTTATGGTTCCATGTTGGAAATTTAATTCACAGGAGAACACTTACAATCTTCTCGAGAAAGATATCGAGGAGATCTGGGACGCGCCCCAATGGGAAATTGCACGTACTTGTCACGACTGTCAGGTACTTGGATGCATATGGTATTCTTCACAACCTGTAACCACATTTGCTCAGAATTACATGAGAGGACTACGTAAAATGATTAGCCAGCAAAAGCCAGAGTTCGAAAGGCAATTCACATAACTATTAGACAGACACAAGTCTAAAAACTTGATTAGCGATTTATGTAAAGAATCGAAACTACATTAATAATCATAATGTATGTTTATAGCATTAATATTGTATTTCTATAATATTAATCAGGTCCGGCTATGGGTAGCATTTTATTCGAGGGTAGCCGAAATCTATTCTGCTCTTGTTCCTCTTTTGTTACCTTTTCAAATTCGATCGTAATTTCAGTAGGTACATTGAACTTTGAGCTCAAATCATTGGCCAGACTTGCTATCGCCTTTGGATCTGAGAATTCATTTGATCCCTGGAGAAAAACCCTTGTCTTTCTATAAAGAATTTTTCCTCCAGCCTTAGAATGTAGGAAATCTGTGATCTCCTGAACCTTTTGCAAAGGAATTTCGTTATAATAGAAGCTTAATCCATGAACTGGCTCCTTGTCGTAAGGAGTTCCATATCTATACCAGAACACACCAAAGTGCTGGTGTTCTTCCACAGTGCATTTGATTTCCCAATGATTAGCCTTCTCTATGGGGTAGTTTGCATCAAGGAGATCATCTGAGGCCATTTTCCAATATCTCAGGCGCATAAATAGTGCTAATTGATTGGTACTATAATAACGTGGCTAAGAGTGATCCAAACTGTCTAAGAAGCTTCTGGTGATTAAACTTGGATAGGATATATTACAATTCTGCTATTTGGCCTAACTGCCCAAAAAACGCAAATGCATTATTATTTCCAACAGAACTTGGAGAATCTCACTTTGTAGCGGGAGGGGCGCCTTTGGCCTCATTTCTCTTTTTTCTGGGGTGTTTTCCAGCCACGGATTTACTGGGGCGGCTGAACGAACTAATTAGGCCCCGCAGTCGTTCAACATTTTCTGGGTAACAAGAGCTTCTAAAAACGTCAATTCGTATTCCTCGATTTTTTGCGATCCTTGAGTTTGACAAACCTGCTTCTTTGAGCTCAGCCTTTGAATATCCTCGCCCTGTTCGAATAGTTTCACCTCCTCTAAAAGTACGTTTAACAATTGGTTCTTTAGCTAGTGCTTTCATATTTTTCAGTTACATTTATCCGTCGTTGCATAAAAATTATCTGCATTTTGCCACAGCGAAAATCCGTACAAGAAATAATGGATGCCTAATCAACTATGCAATTTCAAGTTTACGATAAAATACAATTATCAGCCTTCTTGAGAACGATCACATAGATATCTTTCATACTGATTATTATTTTGGTAGTTAGTTCAATATGACGTAAATACTCCCACAACAAATATTGCCTATGATCAAAGGACTGGAGATCCTCAAATTGAAAGAGATCAAAGCTAAAAACATTCAATTCATCTTGCTATCTGTTGTAACAATTTTCGCTATTTGGGCACCAATTACCTCCTTAATGTTCCAATCAGCATTTGCTCTTGATGCTTCTCAGTCGTCAAACTCGAATCAAGTTTCAATACCGCCAACGGCAAAATTAGTATATGGCAGTCATGAATATACCATGTCACCATTTATTTTAATACAAGGAGGGCAGTTGAATAAAGTTCAAATGCCATCTCTGCCAGGAGATAACAATGCTCGTCTGACGGTTCAATCCGGCGATCCTATTAGCTTTGATTTTAGCAAGCATCCTACAAGATTGGACGCTTTTATCACCGATTATGACGGGGACATCCCATCGTTACACCCTCTCACTCAGATAGGTCCGAACACATTCCAAGTGTCTGGGCCAATAGGTATATGGGAGATTGAGGTACATGCTATTTTTCCAAAAGATCAATATTTGTCGTTCACAACCTTGGCAAATGTTAAAAGCAACTCGATAGGCGCACAGTCTTTAGGTTCGAATACTTCTTGTACTCAAAATAAATTGGAAGTAGCAGGTGTTACGGACAGCAACAGTAACAACTCGAAGATGCTTGCTACTGCTTTGAATAATGGAAATACTACCGAAAACGGTCAAACTCCAACTTGGTCGGCTTCAGGAAAAGGATCTTGGATCCAGTTAGATCTGGGGCAACAGAAAGCAATTTGCAATTTAGAAATTGCATTTACCAATGGAGATAAGGCAATTAACTTTTTCACGATCCAGACATCAACTGACGGTGTTCACTATCTTTCCCACGGATCTGTTCAGAATACGGGTATGGTCTCAGGTAGAGAACTATTTAGCCTACAAGATTCTCCAATTACAGCAAGATTCGTAAAATTAGTATTTCAAGGTAATATGCAGGGAGATACATACAATTTAAAGCAATTGACAGTGAATGGTAGTTAGGTAATACAAGGTACCAGAAAGAATTTCGACATATCTAATAGTTGTGGACATGAGGACTCAGAGTCTCTTACGAGGTTCTTTTCGCCAATGAAAATTATTAAAGCCAGTCCGAATGAACTGGTATATACACCCTCTTTCTGGCGTCATCTAAACTATTCCTTGCTATTATCAACCCCTGTAATTTCAGTTCGTCAATTGCCCCTTGCACTGTTCTTCTTGGTAAATGGCTGAGACTTATTAAATCACTTTGTTCAATTGGGTGTTTTGTCTTTATGATATAATAAATGAATTTGGCGGCTGGTCCGCCCTCTGGATCCTTCCGCAAATATGATACATTAAAGACCGCTTTTGAAAGAAATCCTCGTCGCTGAGATTCGACAGATGCGAGAGAATCTGGATGGACCTCTGCTAAATTAACTCTCTGTCCAAATTCTGCTATTAAGGCAGATTGTTGAGATTCTTGTGGAGCTTCGAATATTAGGCTATTTGGGGGAAACTTCGCAGTTATTGCACCTATAAGATTCCATTTTATTAAGCCTCTCTCATCGTATATCCCAACGTTAACACCATCATTAGCCTCTAGAATCACCTTGGCGGAGCCTAGCTTTAGGCCCTCATCAATTTTGGATAATGTCTCATCTGCATCAAGTTGATGCCTCGGATCTTTTTTCCCTATTTTCCATTGTACTTCAATATTTAGCGAATTAATCACATCTACAATTCTTCTTTTTTCATCTACACTCAAATTCAAATTATTTTCACCCATCTCGATCACGTCTACCCCTATAGCAGAAGCCTGCTTTGCGAGTCTATCTACCGAGTGATTCAGAATTGCAAATTCTGTTACCGTACTGCCAATCGATACCCTTATTGCAAAATCATGATACAATTTGATCTTCTGTTCTAATAGATAATCTGGGGTGAACAAGGGTAATGCACCATGAATTCTTACCATGTCTACGAACGGGGACAGTATCTTGAAATTCTCCTTGTCAATAGCTTGAAATTTGTCCATAATATAGGTAAGTCCTTCTTTTCGGGGCTTCAGGGTATCTACGCGACTTTTAGCTAAATCATTCAGCAAACCGACTTAGATAAGTTTGTTTGAGCATTATATATAAATGAGCACAAAATAGCGGTTTCTTAAGTAAATGAAAAATTACTCAGTTCGCTTGCAACCCGGAAACTTAAGAGACTATACATTACTGTTTTATTTTGTTCGACCAGAAATCTATTCAACCGCATTGCACATTCAGTTTTTCCTGTGAATTACGAAAGTTCAATTAGACTTGATTATGATTTTTCCACGCATTGCCATAGGGTGGAGAGAGCAATAATACTCAAAAGTTCCTGGCTTGCTTGAAGCGATTGCAGTCGGGAAATCCTGGTCGGGCGATAAGTATGCTGAGTTAATATTCAGTTTATCAACTATAAAATCATGCCTGACAAAATCCTTATTCAAGATATCGAGCTTTTCCGGAACATTTACTGACGCAAATATTACTGGGTTAGTACCATTAAATAGATTATTTTGCGCAATTATTGTGATCCCCTTGAAATGATTTAAGTCGGATTCTTTTGAAGGATGGGTAAAATTTCCCAATGCCCATATGACTCCAACGGTGATAAAACAAATGGCAATTATAGCTATTATGTTACTGAGCACAGATCATGCTAATATGCAAAACCAGTTAAATTTCTATACCTTTCATTCTCAACGTCTTGCTATTTTATGCATTTAAGATAATTCTCTGCACTTATTGATCACCTACTGTGCTCATCCAAAGTANTCTCTATTTCCAACTGATATGCTGTCTACCCAATCTAAATTATCTATTATAAAATACTGTTGATTAAAACAAGTAAAGTATACAACTTGTGATAATCTGGTGTCGTATGCCTGTTTCTTTTGTCAGTTATGGATTGAGTGATGGAATTTATATACCCCATATAAATATATAATATCAAATCTTTCCAGGTCCACGTGAAATCCACGTCCAATTCTGAGATTTATTTGTGGACAAAAATTTTTTTTGTTTAACAAAAACAGAAAAAATCTATCCCTTTGCAAACAGTTCAATTCATGCTGTTTACAGGATAGAACGCCTTCCTAGAGGATTTTTCTGTCGATAATTACCACAGTCGTCCATCCTATATTATTGGACAGACTTTGCGTTAACCTTCAACTTCATCTAACGGTGCAAAACATTTGACGTAGTAAAGGATATATTTCACAGCACAAATCTTCTGTAAGCTACCTGCTGATAACCAATACTCCAACCCATCAATTTTGATTAGTGTCGTCAACGATTATCTATCTGGTTTTGTCTCTTTCGATCTATTCTGAACCTATTTCCGTATGGCTACGTGATTTCTGTTTATAGGTGAAGATAGACATTTACTTCCTAGCCTAAAGCATTTAAAGCTGTAATAAAGGTATTAGCTACAATCGATAATAGTTCAGTGACTGGGTCCTAGCTCTTTATAGCAATTAGAAGACAGCACACGCCTAGCACTGTTTAGACTGAATAATTGTTTATTAGTGCTAAGTTGTGTGAGATGAGGAATTAGGGATAATAATCTTCTATATGTATAAAGAATAATTGTTTATTAGTGCTAAGTTGTGTGAGATGAGGAGTAGGAACAAATATGAAGAAAGTATATAGAATAACAATCACTTATTCAGGTATATAGTTACGCTTCTTATTTCGACTACATAATAATAGCCAAAACTAATAAAACCTACTCGTAGTACAAGTAACGAATCCATGTAAATACTTAGTTGTCTTTGCTTCGATCAATTGAAACTAATTTCGGAGCTAGGAGTGATAATAATAAACACATCGAACTGGCGTTTGAAAAGAATAATGACTCTATTCTTGATGACTGCACTTTTGTGTTCTGTAGTGGAGGGAGCAGGTATTAATCTCAACTATTCTCAAAAGGCGAATGCACAGATTAGCATATTTCAGAAAGCGACACAGATATCAGCCCCTAAAGCGACGCAGATATCAGCCCCTATTGCAGCAGCTTGTACAAAGTTACCGATCATGGGTATAGCAGCTAACGGAAATGATGGACATGTACCAGCAAATGTACTAGATAATAATCTCAATACTAGGTGGTCAAATTTGGGTATAGGATCGTACATTCAGGCTGACTTGGGTGGTCAAAAGAAAATCTGCAGCGTCGATATTGCTTGGTACAGAGGTAATTTGCGACATGATAACTTTGCTATATCAGTTTCAACTGATGGGACTAGCTTCACTACTATATTTAGGGGCAAAAGCAGTGGAACTACCTTGTTTGCAGAAAAGTACAATTTGCCTACGGGTGTTATGGCGAGATATGTCAGAGTCACTGTTAATGGTAATACAGAGAATAATTGGGCTAGTATAACTGAGCTGAGTGTCCAAGGATCTGCCATCCAGCCAAAAGCTACTAATCCGACTGTGAATAACCTTAACGTCCAAACTATTTCAAACAAAAATGCAACGATTACTCTAACTGGAACAGATCCGATTCCAGGTGACACGTTAAAGTTTACTGTANTAGACCTCCCACTTAACGGCAAGTTATCTACGGGACCAACATCAAATACTGTAATTTACACCCCAGACCATGGATTTTTAGGTCGGGATCGCTTCACCTTTAAGGCTATTAATGGTCATTCAGTAGCCAGTAATATTGCCACCGTAATCATAACAGTGAAGGCTCCACCACCACCACCTCCAACTGCTAATAACTTACACATCAATACTACTTCCAACACAAATGCAACGATTACTCTAACTGGAACAGATCCGATTCCAGGTGACACGTTAAAGTTTACTGTAGTAGACCTCCCACTTAACGGCAAGTTATCTACGGGACCAACATCAAATACTGTAATTTACACCCCAGACCATGGATTCTTCGGTCGTGACATTTTTACCTATAAAGCTACGACCAAAAATGGCCAAGCAGGTGGAGTATCGAGCGATATTGCCATGGTATTAATAACAGTGAAGGCTCCACCACCACCACCTCCAGCTGCTAATAACTTACACATCAATACTACTTTCAACAAAAATGCAACGATTACTCTAACAGGAACAGATCCAATTCCAGGTGACGTATTAAGGTTCTCGGTACTGACGCTCCCACAACATGGCACCGTATCTCCAACTCCTGGTGCTACTTCT
>AF_2010_repII_A100DRAFT_1000021_pt1 | contig 27158 bp, 27 predicted proteins | sample AmaForreplIIA100_FD_9198 | JGI IMG/M metagenome (IMG submission 9198) | reverse complement strand
AAAATTTTTGGGTCACAGTTTTTCAGCGCCCATAATCATAGACTCAATGACCGGCGGGACTCCAGAAGCGACGCAGATCAACTCCAGGTTGGGACATCTCGCAGAGAGATATGGACTAGGCATGGGCCTCGGAAGCCAAAGGGCAGGACTCCGAAGCGATGCTCTTGCTGAAACGTATGCAGTTGCAAGGAAGAATGCTCCAAATGCCTTTCTTATTGCCAATATCGGTGCAGCCCAACTTGCAAAAGGAATCTCGACAGAAGACACAAAAAAAATATTGGATATGATTAAGGCTAATGCACTTGTAATTCACCTCAACCCGCTGCAAGAACTCGTACAACCTGAAGGGGAGCCAAAATACAGAGGTGTTCTGAACAAGATCTCAGAACTAGCTGTCGAACTAGATGTACCTTTAATAGTAAAAGAAGTTGGATCTGGGATTTCTAGAGAAGTTGCAAGGAGACTTGAATTGGCTGGGGTATCAGCAATTAATGTCGCGGGGGCGGGAGGGACCAGTTGGGCAGGTGTAGAAAAATTACGAGCAGAGAATCAGAAAGATAAATTAAAAACCCGCTTAGGAGAGTTGTTTTGGGATTGGGGAATTCCAACTGCTTCAAGTATTATTGAAGTAAAGGTTGGTGCTCCCAATGTTAAGATTGTTGCATCAGGTGGTATTCGAAATGGATTGGAAATCGCCAAGTGCCTAGTGCTAGGTGCAGATTTGTGTGGAATGGCATATCCCTTTCTACGTAAAGCAGCGGAATCACAGGAAGAACTATTTGAGTTCTCCGATATAATAATTGAGGAGCTCAAGAGCACTATGTTCTTAGTAGGAGCTAGTAATATACAGGAATTGAAGAGTTCAAGATATATATTGACGGGCTATCTAGCAAATGGAACTAGTAGCAACCGATGAATGCAATCGATATTAAAGACGAGCTAGAAGCTAATGCGTCCAACGTGAACGAATACATCCTTTCTTCCTTAAAAGGTGATCCGGTTGATCTATATCGAGCCTCATCACATTACATAATTAGCGGAGGTAAGCGCTTACGCCCGTTTATTCTAATCAAGTCAGGCGAACTATTCGGGGGTAACCCTAAGACGTCCATCCCTGCCGCGGCTGCGGTGGAACTCGTGCACAATTTTTCCCTCGTCCACGATGATATAATGGATAACGACGATATGCGTCATAATGTTAAGACCGTACACAAATATTACGGTACGCCACTCGCAATCTTGGCAGGGGACATCTTATTTTCAAAAGCATTTGAAATGCTAGCTGTAGATACTAAAGCTAACGGAATTCCAGAAAAATCAATCTGCGAGATGATTGCCAGACTCTCTATGGCGTGTATTGAAGTCTGCGAAGGTCAGGCGCTTGATGTTCATATGGCATCGACCAACAACGAGTCTTTTTTAGATTCTCGAAAGTATTTGAACATGATTGCTAAAAAAACAGCTGCTCTATTCGAACTATCGTGTGTAATGGGTGTTTTATCCGCACCGAATTCTAAGCCGGTCGATGTGGAGACGCTGTCACAGTATGGGAGAAATATTGGTATTGCATTTCAGCTGGTAGACGACTTGATTGGTATCACTGGGGATCCTAGTCTTACTGGTAAAGCAGTTGGTAATGATCTTCGTGAAGGTAAGAAAACCTATCCTATACTCTTAGCTCTACGCTGTGCAACCGGCGAGAATAGAAACAAGATACTTAGAATATTTGGTAGGAAAAATGCGTCGCTTGAAGACTTAAGGCAAGCCGTAGCTGCAATTTCCAATATAGGCATCGACGAGGAAATTAGAAAGATGGCCCGAATTCATATTGAAAAGGCAATTAAAATCCTAGCTGTTTATGAAGATTCAGCAGCTAAACTTGCGCTTGAATCATCCGCTTCCTTTATAGGCGAGAGGAGCTTATGATGTCATGTCGGAGTCCCCGTCCTCTTCTACAAATGAAGACACCGGTTTCATAATTAAGAAAATCGTATTGAGAAACGCTGTCCAATATGGGGGCAAAGCCAGAAGCGATAATGTTATATCCAAAGTTGTTGCTCATAGCCCAACCCTACGTATTCAGATAAAATCTTTGATCCCTTTAATCAAGTCGGCAGTTGAGGAGATGAATCTGTTAACGTTAGGCGAGCAGAAGGAGCTACTTGCCAGGATCTCTCCCGGTGGGCATGACGATGAAATAAGAAAAAAAAAGGGCAAACATCGCATTCTACCTGAGCTCCCAAATGCACAAATTGGTAGAGTTGTTACAAGATTCCCCCCAGAACCAAACGGCTATCCTCATATTGGGCATGCCAAAGCTGCTGTAATTGACGAAGAATATGCCCGTACATACAACGGAAAATTGATTTTGCGCTTCGACGACACCAATCCTCTAAACGAAAAAATAGAGTATTATGAGTCTATCAAGGAAGGTCTGGAATGGCTTGGGATAAAGCCTGATCTGGTGAAAAATACCTCCGACGATGTCAGATTGCTGTGTGATTATGGCAAGAAGCTGGTAAGGATTGGTGGTGCGTATGTTTGTACTTGTTCTCAGACCAAAATACGGGAATTAAGAGCCAAGGGCGTTCCGTGCGAATGCAGATCGGACTCTGTTCAGCCTGAAGATAGACTCCGGACATTTTTTGATGGCTCATTTGAACCTAATGCAGCTGTCATCAGATTCAAAGGCAACGTTGCTGACGCGAACACAGCTATGAGAGATCCGACCCTCTTTAGAATTATCGATGCCCAACACCCGAAGTTAGGAAGTTCAAATCGATTATGGCCGACTTATGATTTTGCAGCCCCAATAGAAGATAGCTTGGATGGTGTTACTCATGCCCTTAGAACAAAGGAGTATGAATTACGCAATGCACTTTACTATTCAATACTTGAGAGGCTTTCGCTCAGAAGACCAATCCTCTTGGAATTTTCGAGATTAGAATTCGAAGGTATGCCAGTTTCCAAACGCAAAATAATACCCTTGATAAATAAAGGCTTAGTTCAGGGCTGGGCTGACCCTAGACTTCCGACACTTGCAGCCTTGAAGGGGAGAGGTTTCACACCACAGGCAATCCGTAAATTCGTGTTGTCATTGGGTTTGACTTTGTCTGAGACTACGCCACCATTTGAATCGCTTGAAGCATTCAACAGGAAAATAATAGACCCATTAAGTATTAGGTTGTNTTTCGTCAAGTATCCATCAATTTTAATGGTGAGAAATACCCCTTCACAAGAGGTAATTNTAAATAATCACCCAAATCGCGATTTGGGCCGGAGGAGGATAATTGTATCTGATACCTTTTACATTGATGGTGATGATGCAACTGGAACAAGGGTAGGAGACGAGATAAGGCTTATGGAATTGTATAATGTTCTTATAACAGACGCGGATGAGAAGGTTCCAGTTCAACCTAGCCCATTACAAACCGGTAACATTAATTCTGCTGTGAAGATTGAAAAATTATTGATTGCTGAGCGTAGCGGAGAGGCCATTAAGCATAATATGCGCAAGATCCAATGGGTGGCAAAGAATGATGCTTTGCCATATCAGATTCTAGTCCCAAAGCAACTTTATTTTGGTGAGAATTATAATGTCAACAGCCTTGAAAGTTGCCAAGGATACGCAGAATCTTTCATAGCATCGTTAGATAGGGGTACCTCAATACAGTTTGTCAGATTCGGCTTCTGTAGCTTAAATAACACCAATACCGCAATATTCACGCACAGATAGCCATTGATAGCTGGAATAATGAAATGAAATGAAAATTGCGCGAATAAGGAACGCAAGTCGACTAGAAACCTATGCTCTCATCTCTGGTGACGGAAAAAGATTGATCACTAGACATGAGATTCAAGATCAGACAGGCATACCAATACCGATTGGAATTAAGGAATTTATGTTCAAGGGCTGGCTTGAAGAAGTAAAACAACACCAAGATAAGCTAATGTATTCTCATTTGGTTAATGATATAGAATTATTGGTTCCATTACCAAATCCTCCAAAAATAATCTGCCTAGCGTTTAACTATTACGATCATGCAAAAGACGCCGGATTGACGCCATCAGACGAGCCAGTGATATTTATGAAACCAAGGACTACACTAAACTCTCCACATAGCAATATTATCTGCCCCTCATTCGTACAACGTTTAGACTATGAGGCAGAAATTGCAGCGATAATAGGCAAAGACACAAAAAATGCAACGTTGGATAAATCCAAAGATTCCATTTTTGGTTATATGATTTTGCACGATGTTTCTGCGAGGGATATTCAATTCAAAGACAAACAATTCACTAGGGCCAAGGGCATAGATACCTTCGCTCCCTGTGGTCCTTGGATTACAACGAAAGACGAAATCAATGATCCTCAGAATCTAGAAATTATTACAAAAGTGAATGGTGAAATACGCCAGAAATCCTCAAGTGGAAACATGGTGCTTCCTATTCACAGGATTATCTCAAGCTTGAGTAACGTGATAACGATTGAAGAAGGTGACATAATCTCAACAGGCACCCCAGCTGGTGTTGCAATGTCTATGAAAGAACCAAAATATTTGAAAGATGGTGACGTCGTCGAAATATCTATTGAACACCTCGGCACTATTAGAAATAAAGTCGTTTTTCTATAACAATTTCGAACCAGAACTTTTAGACAATTTCAAGAATACTTGGCTTTTTAGCATACTGATTATTCACATCATCCTTGATTGGAAACATCATCCTTGATGGAGTGACAGATTGTAGATTATTCTATCAGCCAATTTAGCTTTTTCCATTATCCCCCTCACGTCTACTTATTCTTTTTACCTCTTCTTCAAGTAGCCTCGCATAGTGTTCATAGCATTCAACCAACCTCCCTCTAATATTTGCTATCTGCATGGATGCATTCAAGGCATCCAAACACGTTTCAAGTGATCTTTCAGCTGCAAAATTGCTCATAGCAGTGTCAAAAACGCCAAGCAGTTTTCGTTGCTCAGCGCTTTGTTCGTTTATCGTGTCAGCAAGCTCGTCTATATTCTCAGATTTAGATAGATTATATTTATCTTTGAACCAAGAAGTCATATTTCTATACAATTAGTGTCGATGGAAATTAAGACTTGCTATTCATGCCAGCGTGAGAGGGCAGTTTATTGAAAAAGTGGACTAAACAATTCATATAAGAAGGTTCGTGGAATATTTGTAACAAATAAATTAATTTATAAGCGACGCAGATAAATCCGATGAGTTAGATGGTAGTCGATAACAAAGGCACAGTCACATATGTCCGAGTACTGAAAGAAGACCTTTCCATTATCCGAGTCTCACCTTTGGATGGACAAACGATTCCAGATTTCAAAGCTGGTCAATTTGTAACGTTAGGTAGTTACGTCGAGAATGAAAGGAAAATAATCCGGAGAGCGTACTCGATCGCATCACCCCCTCATCAAAAAAAATATTTTGAGTTACTAATAAGGTGGGTTCGAAAACCGTTGCCTGGTCGTTTAACCACAGAAATCTTTAACAAAGTTGAGGGAGACGACGTGATTTGGGTTAAGCCGGTAGGTATGTTCACCATTAATGATAAGATGCATGATGGCACTCCTGATGATAGAAGGTTAATCTTAATGGGAGGTGGAACCGGGTTAGCGCCATTTGTCTCGTATTCCCTGCATCTGAAACAGATTCAAAGCCACCGTGAAATTGTCGTTTTACATGGGGCGAGTTACGTGGATGAACTCAGTTATAAGGAGTTATTTGCCGATCTGGAAGAAGAGAGCTTGGACAAAGGTAGGGATAAATGGAATTTCAAGTACAGAGCAAGCATTAGTAGGCCTCAGGAGTGGTTCAATAGGTCTTGGGGAGGTCAGAAAGGACGTGTGGAATCATTTTTGAAGTTAGACTCCGATAAAGATCTTTCAGTTCTTGAAGAATTAGTAGGAGAAAAAATTACACCAGAGAATACTTCATTTTATGTTTGCGGTTGGCAAGGAACTGTTGATGGTGCTTTACACTACTTGGTCCCCAAGGGTTTTGTGACTGAGCGCAACAAGAGGAACGACGGTAGCTTCGACATAAAGTTTGAATCTTACGGATAATAGCTACTAGTAATAGCTATTGTGATTCGAACTGGATCATAGCTTTGGTTAGATTCCATCGTTTAGTTTTTCATTGATGACCTTATACTTATATCACCGGAACCTTGGAGCTAGCTTATGAGATTTGAATTTGAAGAGTTCTCTGCTGTAGAGGATGTATTTATGTACCTCGTTTCTGTTGCGCCTTACATGAAACAGGTCTTGCCTGTGAGCTCGTACAAAGGCTACGTGTTTTCAATCGTACCTTTAAGTCCGCTTTCAGGAGATGTACTAATGATGGTCTATACCAAAGGCAACATCGAACCAGGTATGCTGGAATTCGATATATCTACCAAAAAATACAAATCGGTCACCGCTGTCGAAAGGGCTGACAAGAACTATTTTATTATCTTGTCTCCTAGCCGAGCCAGTGTTGCAGATGAGGCAATAGAACAACTTGAGTCCACCAAGAATTAGTCATGCATGCGCAGACTTCTAGGATTCACCCAGAAGTCTTCGGCAAGAATTTGTGACTGCCCTTCAGAGTTTGTACTTTGTACCACATGACGAAATTGCCAAAATTGAAAGCGAGGGTGCAGATCCATCCTCTGCTAGCTAGCATGCTAAAATTAGTCCTTATCAATTCTTCGGCTTGGAATAATATTCCCTAATCAAAGACGCGGCATTGGAGAGGTAGTCACTGATCGTTTTCTAGCATAGATGTCAACTATTTCTTCAGGGGTTTTACCATTAAACAAGGTTTTGGATAAACCTCTGAGGTATCTCATTATACCCCAAGTTCCGGCCTTGATCAACAAAGCCATAAATATTTTCATCGCAGGGCCATATGTCTTGTTTCGGATGATTATCGGAATAATGTCGTTTATGACCCATAAATTGTGTTGCCAGCACTTCCAGAATAAAGTGAACTGTGCCTCATTGAGATTTCCAAAGTGCATAGAATTCTTTTCTGAGAAGTCTTGATAGAGCAGGGGTGCTACTAGTCCCCTCATATTCATTTGACGAAAGTCTTCTATCAAATCAATTGTATACTGTGTTTCATCCGTTGTCTCGTCGGGCCAACCTATTATCAGGGTCAAAGCTGGAAACCAATGGTTCTGATTCAGAATCTTGGCACCTTCTCTCACTACTGCTCCCCACTCTTCAGGACGATATGGTTTTGTCTTTATTCCAAGGTGTTTCTTTACCATTCTGGGGGCAACAGTTTCAACTCCTAAGTTTGTAGCTAGCCATCTTCCATTGTTATCCATATTGTTGACTTGGGAAAGATTCTTTATAAGATCAGGTGAAGAAGCCACAGCGGAAAGAGTCATGTGTGTGGTTCCGATAAAGTTTGCGCCCACTTCCTTTAGCCCTTCCCACAGACTCAAAATCACATCAGCGTTAGGAATAAAATCCCGGTTATCGCATCCGTAGAGAAGCATCTCGTCCGATTGTAACCAAATCGAATCAAAACCATATTTGAGATTTATTTTGGCTTCTGCCTGCAATCTTTCGAGTGGAATATCCTTTTTGGAACGCTTGTTAACATCACAAAAATCGCAGCCTCTTCCACAGCCTCGCATTGCCTCTATCAACGAGTTGATGGTAGGTCCACGTATCATGGGAATATTTTCAATATTTCTAACGAAGGTGTGTAATAATTCTGGTGCATCTCCAGATTCCAGATCACGAAACAAGTCAAGCGCAAGTTCGTCTGCTTCTCCAATAACCACGGTATCTATGCCATGAATCTTCATTCTATCTGGCTTCGCTAATTCCCACGCACCATTTCCGCCCGCCACTACCTTAAAGTCGTATTTCCTTTTAAGTTGTATTATCGATGCACACATTTTTTTGAATTTCATAGCTACGTAGGACAGGTTTTCCGGCGACATCGTAGTTGTTACAGGAGCCATCCCTAGAGGATCCATGACATTTATCCCAACAACCTTGGTCTCAGGTCCAATGCATTTTTCAAGCATCTCTGGGTGTGCGAGGAAGATATTTTCCCGGCTGTATTCTTTTAGTAACGCTCCCTCTATTCTCCGTAAACCACACTGGGCAACCTTTACACCTCCGGTGGATTTGTCAGTTTCAACACTGGGACAGAACAATTTGTCGAAGACAAACTCAGGTACTAGCTCATAAGGTCCACACGCTATAAAGCCATACAGGAAGTTTCCCCTGTAATTGGTCATCAGACTTCTGTCCGCCGTCAACACAATCCGTTTTCCGGAAACCATATGCTTTCTTAACCCACATAGGTCGTCCAATCATAGGTATAAATCTATTACTGAAAGTAGATGAGATTGAGAATTCGCAAACAATTTTTATGACGGCATCGTCGAAAAAAGGTAATTCAGTATAGACCTTTCATATGCCCTCTCACAAGAATAGTTATTAATTGTCTGTGGTTGAGGAGCGACAAAGCGTCAGAATACGTCACCCACTTGAAACCCTCATGTTCCTTTGATATCTTTATTGCCCTGCCAGGGCTAATTGCATAATAAAATGTGACTTCTTTATTTGATTTCATGCCGTCTGACCTGAAAAAAGAATATCGGATCCGTCCGATGTACGATTGTACTTCTATATTATCAATACCGGTTTCTTCAGAAACTTCTCTCTTCAATGTTTCAATTTCGGTTTCGCCTTTTTCTTTATGTCCTTGCGGAAAGCCCCAAAATCCTCTCCTATTTCTCAATAAAAGAAATTCTGCTGTATCAGAAAAGTTAATAGAAATATCGGCGATAGGCGCCTGATATTTTATTACAGCTCCGATAGACCGCTCACGAGTCACTGCCTATTCCAATAGTCAACTGAGCCCCCCATAATTATATGATATTGGTCACTACTATCAAGGTAAAATGGCTCAAGGTCATGGACAGAGAATCAATTCCAAGCACCTTCAAACTAAATCGCCTCAGAGTAGGTAATACGAGAAGTCTGAGTATCTTATATCTGGAATTCGCTCTATATTATATCTGTAATTTGTTAAAGGTATTAATACCAAATAGGAAGATTGTTGGAATATTCGTGGGCCGGTCGTCTAGTCTGGTAGGATGCGGCATTGGCATTGCCGAGGCCGTGGGTTCGAATCCCACCCGGTCCACCTATCAGTCGCCAATGCATTAACTTAAAAAGTGATTCCGGTAAGAGACATAAGATCTCAAAAGACTTAATTTATCTAAATCATGAGGTATTCCTTGACGTGAATGGCGACTTTGCCTTTAAACAAAATGTAGTACTCTTTAAAAATGGTGTCAGAATTCGAATCGTATCCTATCTTTATTATTTTTCTGAATGTTTCCAACTCATACTCTATTATAATACTACCTATCCCCCTTTGCCTTCGCCTAACGCTGTTGACAAATTTCTTAGGCAGGTTCCTTACGAAAAAATACGACGATGCTCTTACAATGGTCTTCCCATCATTCTTACTAATTATATGAGCCTTACGAGAAATTACCTCCCGGCGTTCTGTCTGACTTAAAACTTTCACTATCGTTCCTCCACCCGACAACACACTCAAAACCTGCTCAAAAATACCAGTTTCAGCTAGTAAAATTTTTCTTGTAATGGAGAATTTAAGATTCGATTTCTCTTCTAACCTAGATATCATTTGCATCATGTCAGTCCCAAAATCCTGCACCCTGACTGAAAATATAACCACAGAACGCCCATCTACCAGCATGAATCAAGTGTACATTAGATTAAAACTCAAAGTGAAACTCTAATCAAGATCGCAATGAGCCCAACCGCAATCGTTCCCAGACTAATCACTTTAAGATAGGTTTCCAATCTTTTAGAACTGTGTTCGTCAGTGTGCTTTATCAGTTCTTTGTATTTTCTAGATATCTTTATGTGTACATAGCTAATTGTAGCTGCAAGAGTGGAAAGAATGATAGGAAGGATCCCTATAGTATTCGTTTGCATAATATATCCCGCCAACACTGGAAGAGCACCCCATGAGAAAATAAAGCATACATTGTTGTGAAGTATTCCTCTAAAAAGTTCAAAGTTGTAAGCAAAAACGAAGAGACCTTCCAAGAATGCAATAACTAATAGATTTGGGACATGATATATTATATAATAAGCCGCGATCGAGTATGCTGTGATGAGTCCCAAGATCATCAACACCCACAGGTTTCTAGAATTGAAGTATTCCCCCCAAGGCTTTTTTTTCGAACCAAGATTATCTGCAACATGAGCGGAAATTCCCAGAGCAAGTCCATATATCAGGGATAAGGCAGCCACTCTGTCCCATAGGATTGTAGGTGCCAACATAGATCCAAGTATTGTGAACGAGATACACATTCCAGTATATGGCAAAAACAGTAGCCCAATAAAGACTCGGAACCTTAGTGAACCAAATTTTGGTACAAACCATTCGTTTAAGCGGGTGTCTTCGGTCATGGCTTTTGACCAATTATAATTGCGGAAGTCTTCAGAGTGTAAAATCTAAGAATAATATTCGTAAATCCAGTGGCTCTTAGTGCTTCTACAGTTTGATGAGTCCAATTGCTCGATTTTATAACACAGTCCAAATCTTGAAAAACTTGCGCCCAGGATGTTATTCCCTTCGCGACCAATCTCAAGAGACCAAAATAAAGGTTCCAGAGATCGCGTACTCTTCGACTAGGAGGATATGTAAAATCATGGAAAACCACTAGACCTCTACGCTTGAGAACACGCCAACACTCCTTCACAACGACCTCGACGTTAACATATTTTGATAGATAAGAAGAGGTAATCGAGTCAAATGACTCCGCTCGATATGGAAGTAGTTCTGCATTGCCGTTAGTAAGCATCCCTTTTAAACACTTTTTTTTTGCAACTTGCAGGTAATGATAAGCCAAATCAAGGCAAACTATATTTCTCGATCTTCCATTTTTTTCGGATTCGTGTTCTATCATCCCTGACAAAATGCCGGTACCGCTCGCAAGGTCAAGATTTGTACGAGATTGCAAAGGATCTAACACAGACAACCCCTGTAAATGATAGTCTGGGCGGACTAGTTCTGCATTCATAACAGCAATAATCTGTTTCTTCCAAAAATGATCTCTACCGAAAGTCGCTATATTCACAACGGCGTCGTAGCTGGATGCATTGGCCGTCGTAAAGAATGTAGTTGCTATTTTATGACCTTCGTGTAGCTTAAACACAAACACCCCTACGTATTGTAATTATGTTATACGAGCTTTTAAGTATTGAAACCTATACATGATGGCTTTTCATGATGACATAGAATAGTTGTACTTCGTGAATTGGCAGCGAGATATTTCAATTCAAGAAATAGATGGAAGAAGGGTCGTTTTAAAGAAAGACAAAGCTATGAAGGATTTCCACGACTACCTTTTAGCCTCGACTTATTGCCTAGTCTCTGTATTGTGTATACATCCCGCTCCTCCTCCTCCCGCAGGAAGACTTGCTTCGTCCAATGAAGGAAGTTCAATGAGAACTAACTTAACGAATCTAGGAATTCCAACTCCGTTACTCCTCTCTATAACGAAAGACAGTATCGTTGAAGAATATATCGAGGGTGGAAATTTGTATGCCGCTTTTGCAGAGAATCACATGAACGAAAATATTCTCGGACCCCTTGCCTTTCAGGCTGGTTGCCTGACTGGAAGACTCCACAAAGGCGGGTACGTTTTTACTGACAATAAGTCTCAGAATTACCTGGTGAAGGTTGATAACACTCTTGTAAGGACCGATTTGGGGTTTGTTCATAAAACAAATTCCCTCTTTGCTAGGAGTATGGATATTGCATCGTTTCTCGCTAGCGTGATAGATCTCAATGTGGAAAGATACAAATCGATAGAGCAACGATTTCGCGATGGTTACATTTCAGAAGTCAATCGCGATTTTCCGTATTTGTGGATATTGCTGCGGAATATAATTTCATTAGGATTCGCGGCTAACCAGTCCGCTATGTTACAAAATATTACAAATGGCTCAATCACCTACAAAAAAAATAATGTCACCAAGGTTAAATAGGAGGCAATTCGGTCTTTTTGTCAAAACCGCCCGAGCCAAATTTACAATAAAAGCACTGGTCAGATTGCATGTAAGGAATTTTCTGTATTACCACAGCACCGATCTTTAATGCGATCTTTGTCATTAGTCTATATTTAAATGGCATTGAGGGAACGACTTCATTAAAGTATACCTCATAGTGGTCAGGGCAGAGCTTAAGGGTAACCTGTGCCCTCTGCCTTGCGTCTGGATTAACATCATGATTATTGTTGCTAATCGCCTTGGTAATATTGATCTGTTCGCGAATGTACTCGTGTTTAGGACACGGACAATCCTTTCCACCAGGATGTTTATAGGCGGGAATATTTTTCCAGTCAAAATCTGGAAAATCCTTCTCGAAATCCTCCATCTACTGATTCTTAGAGTACTAGAATCTCATGTCATATAAACATGTATAATCAATTGTATACAAGATAGGGCCTACTCCAAAAGACTAGGCCTTATTCTCTATGTCCTTCTGTCTAAAATGAGAAAAAATATATCTTTGATAATACAATGAACCCTACTCGACGTGGAACTGGACCAACATAGTAACAGCGATGGAGGCACGGGTGTTGGGCCCGCTGCAGCTACAGCGACCGCATCAGCCGCTCGAAGAAATGCAGCGCGGGATCAAAATCGTCCTTCTGGCTTGGATTCGAATCTTATGACGCTTCTCGACTTCAAGAAGACTTTGATAGATGAACAGAGAAGAGGCGAGGAACGGATACAGGAGATAAATATGAACATAGAATCAGCGAAGAAGCAGATAGACGATGATAGAGTCCAGTTAGAAGAGATGAGGGTAAAGCTCAAAGAAACGAATGAACAAAAAGAGACAGAGCTAACACGATATACAGAAGCGAAAAATACTTTTATAGAAGCAAGAAATCGTATGAAGTCCTTGGAGGAAAAAAGTGGATCCTCCGTAGCATCGAGATCACGAAAGGAAAGATACGATATTTCAAAGTTAACAAGGAGCTTAGAACAAATTGAACATGATATTCAAACAAAGAAATTGTCTAAGGAAGAGGAACGCAAATTAGTTGCTAGATCTAAAGAAGTCGCTACCAGATTGTATTCTTTAAAAGCTATGCACAAGAAGGAAGATGACTATCGAAACATGTCATCCCAATATGAGCTTTTGAGGAATAAAATGAATAAGATTTTTGATCAACGGTCTGAATTTGGTAATAAAATCGGCGATCTAAAGGCTAATCTTGATTCACTTTTGAATCTGCGCGAAAGCCTATACCAGGATAGAAGAGCAGTCATTCGCGCCGTTAGAGAAGCAAAGGCAAAATTGGACATGGTCGAAACGCAGCTAAATGCGATTCAATTTAGAAAGTCACGCCAGCAGGCTGCAGAGAGCAAACAGAAAAGGCAGCCACACCAGCGTCGGCAGCCTCGAGACAATGAAGAACGGCGAGAGAGCATGCAGGAACGAGCTAAGAGAAATAAAGAAAACCAAGAAAGATGGAATATTATGAAGGAAGCAGCTTTAAAGAAGATGTCAAACGGGGAGAAGTTGACTTTCGATGAGATGAAATTAATTTACGGCGAAGGGAACTCAATAGATTAGCAATAAATGTACTAATCTTGTTCATCGGCTATTAGTAAGGGTATAAACCGCGATCCGTGGGGAAACACTTTCAAGATAAACGTGTAGGTGTTTTGAGCTTCAAAGTGGTCATGGTGGTCATTTTGGTTTTATGCATTGGAAGTAATCCTAATGCAACCTAATGGACTTAACAGTCTAAAAATTTGAATAATCCATTTATTCGAAGATCCTAAACCCGCATACCACCAATATAGAATCTCAACCAAGTACAATATATTCAGTAGGAGTGTTCGTCGATCTTATGGCATTTTAATTCCTTGAGTGTTGCAAACATGACTTCGCATTTTTCACACTTCCACTGATTTGCCCTCGCCTCTTTATAACTAATATACGTGGCCTCCTTGCTTTCATATTTTTTTGTTTTGAAATTATAAAGGGAATGATTATAATTCACTTTATATTTTAGCTTATCTAGGTCTATCACTTTATAGGGTTTATAGTTGCGTATGATCTTAAAAATCAGTATGTCGGTTCTATAAATAATATTATTTTATAAAAAAATTGCTTAACCTTGCTTGCTTATGGAGCAACTAGAAAATGTTATGGTCTGAGAGTCAATTTCGCTATTTGAACGCCTATTAATGCAGTTACTTTTAGAAACCTGCTAATAAATCTTGCAGTATATATCAAAAAGACGCACGTCAATTGACAACCACAAACTAAGAACCAATTTTGACTTTATATTCGACGTAAATTAAATCTAACTTCCTCTAGGTTCTATTGGATGACCGACCCCGGGGCTAAGCGATTACTATGGTTCATTTTTGCAGGCTCCCGAGGTGGCGAAAATCGAATGAAAATAATAGATTTGCTAAAGGCAAGACCCTATAACATTAATCAACTCTCGGAGACTCTCGGGCTAGATTATAAAGCAATACAACATCATATATCCGTCATGAAGAAGAACAACCTAGTTACCAAGGTCGGAGAGAAATATGGGATTTTGTATTTCGTCTCGACTTACTTAGAATCTAACATTGACGCATTTAATGAGATAAAATCTAGAATGAGACACGACTAATTCATAGAATTATCCAAATGACCTGTTTATTGCGACTATTCCAGAATTCTAGTCTCCTCTTCAGCATGAATCTTCCGGTAATGAGTGTCAGCCTCTAATTTGGTCAAAAATTCTCTCCCGCAATCAACACAACGAAATGTTCCAGATTCATATTCTGACAATTTCGCTCACCATCTATCCTCTATATCCTACGACTAATATTAATTATAGTCTATTATACCAAACACTGTTCAGCCGTTCATTTCATCAAGAGGCATCCTCTACCTTCAGCTTTCCTTTCTCTCGATTCACTAAAGGTATCACTTTTTCTGTAACTATACTATCGAAATTCTTTTCTTCGACGTCCAGAGTAATGAGTAAAAAGTAGTCAGTGTTAATGTGGAGTGTAACCCGATTAAGCTTTTCATACTTGCCCAATGCATATATCAAAGGCCCGGTTTTGGGTTCGAATCGTACTCTGGTTTTATGCCGAGTCACAGTTAGCTGGGCATATTCTTCATTCTCTTCATCAGTCATAATTGGTTGCAGCCCATCTCGATGCTCTGTATTTAGTAATATCCCATATTTGTTGGCAACACCTACCCATCTAATAGACTTGTCAAGTTTAAGTACTTCTCGGGTAAACGCATAAATGAATTCATAAGCTACCATGAGATAGTATGCGATAACGAAGTTACTTAAACGTATATCGACCAGCTAAAAGTGCGCCATTGAAAGTAATATATCCTAATTTTCACTCTGAAATAGAATTGTTCGTTGATGGCTGCTAAAGACAAAATATTAAAAAATCAGTCTTGTATAGTTTATTGTATGGAAATCTGTGTTATGTGTAATGATTCATACGATCTCCAAACACTAACCCTAGAACAAAAAATAATCGAAGATGGCGATTTTTGTACGAGGTGCTGGACTGAGCTGATGGAATTCGAATAAAAAGTAGATAAACTCATGAAATGAAGAACTGGCTAAGATGTGAATTGATCACTTGTTGACTTCATTATTGTATACTAGAAACATAAGGATTGAGGCTGCTAATAATGGATGAATATCAGTCTATTGATGCTATCTTAGCGTCGCCTCAGAGAAAGCTGGTAGTTGCTAACAAGGACATAGACCTCAGTATCAATGAAACCGATGACATATACATATTCATTTTCATGGTTTTGGAATCGCCCGGCTCTGCAGGTGGAAGGGGTGGAGGTTCTGGCAGCCGTAGGATTAACAAAATTGTGGCTTACACGTGTTCTAAAATGGGTTGCAATAAGTTCTTTGAGAGCCTTGACATTGAGCAAATAGACAAATTCGAAGTACCCTTTAGCGCAGTGGCACTAGATATCAAGTTATCAACCGGTATGGACGTCGTGGTACAGGGGTTAGTGGACCCCGCTATGGTCCAAAATTACCAAGAAATAATAAATCTTATCCGAAACTCATAGCTTACCCTCACTATATGTCCCGAGACAAGAAAGATGCTAGAAACAAGGAGAACCCAAGCAAAATTGATGCTGACACTCAAAAGCTTGCAGGGGCGATTGAAGACTTAATTTATATGGAAGTAATTAGGTTCAAAGATAACGATCAGAATAACAAAAATAATGTGACACTATCAACGCCATTCACAGTTATCTTGTCCAATGTAATTTCCAGCATGAACCTAAAGCGTGATAATCAGGAAGATGTGATGAGATCAATGTATTTCTCTTTTCTTATCTACATGAATGAACATCTGAAGATTCCGAAGTCCTTTGCGATGGCACTCGGAAATGATCTTGAAAGACATCGTGATGAAATGGAATCTAGTGAGCTGATTTCGAATTACGTGAAGATTTTGTATAATATATTCACAACTACAACACAAGGTGTCTAACCAATCATCGTAATTAATGTACGTTGGAAGACTAAAATTGATTAGATCAAGAACCGATCTTAGAGCAGCCTATAACAAGAAAGTTTTACGTTATTGAATTTCGCAATTTGACAAACTATTTCCATGTGTTACCTTTTTCTTCAGACTGATAATACCGAATTATTGTGTTCGAAATGATGCCTAAATCGATTGGCGCTTGATGGGCAAGAATCTCGGGTATTAACTCATAGTTTAATGTGGTACTCAATATAATGGGATTCGTTATATCCGCAAAGGTCTGCCCCTGTTGCCACGTGTACTATGGTAAAGATAATTCTACTCCAGGTTCAGAGCACGTAGATGACAACCATCTTTTGAGCGTAGCCAGACACGACCTTGATCTGTTATATTATTAATGAATTAATGATTTAGATTTAATTTGAGAATTAATTCTGCACCCAAGAATATTAGATTCTTGTTACTGCTTCAATGAGTTTGTTAAATTGATTTGTGAATGGGTGTTCTGGGTATTCCAGAACTGTCAAGTATTCTTTTCTACTGAATTGGATGTCGCAATAACACGGAATAGCTGAGATTACCTCCATCCCTGTTTCGTCAGAAAGAAACCTCTTCATATCTCTCTCAGTAGCTTGTTGGACCTCCATTAAATACGATGACATAGATTTGGATGAAGGATTTTTTCCAAAACCAGATTCAATGTTCATGCCAGATTGCACGTCCGAGGTCAGCATACCTGAAGTCGCTGCTGAAGATATATTACGGATGTTATGGGGAACACAGTAACCGGCAACTCTATTCCACAGCAGAAAAGACTTTGTTCCGAATTTTGTGAATGAACCATAAATTTCCTCAGATACTTTCCTTGTGCCAGCAATGTCAAGATCTCCCATCTTGAGTGTCAATAATAGTATGTCCGCTACTGCAAGAGCATTTATAGACCAATACCGTATACCTGGACTCGTGTCAATTATGACATAATCCGCATGGTAATCAGAAAGAAGTAATTCTCTGAGAAATATAAATCTCCTAAGAAGGTGTATTTTGGAACTATCTTGTTTACCGGCTCCTGTCGACCCCCCTTCTAACTTGTAAATTTCTTCCTTCTTTGAGTTACAAAAACCAACCCAAAGTTTGCCCTTTGGATTATCCAGATCTGCAGCTCTCCCATCATGTTTGGTCAAAACACCATTCTCCATAGAACCCCTCTTTGTGCCACGAGTCAGGGTAGGGGTGAAATCCACAAGTACTTCTTCAATCTGAGCCTTATCGAACAGAAAATCATTAATCCATCTCTTTGGATCAGTGTCAAAATAGGATTGAAGGCTAGGTGCATAAACATCAAGGTCTAGTAGAACGACTCGGTGACCTTTAGATGCTAGCAAAGCAGCAAAATTGGCAGCAAGGGTTGTTTTGCCAGTTCCTCCTTTATATGAGTGAAAAGCGATACATTTCGTCAATGCTTGAGAGTCAAACGATCAGTCTTTACTCTGATATATAGGGATTACCGATATCTCAAGGCACTGTTAAATTAGAGTAATCCGTATACGTGCTAGCTTTATTTGCTATGAATAGAGCTAGAACAACACCCAGCTATAATATTATAGCTTGTATTCTAGAAGCTTCAGTTTACGGTAAATCATATTTACAATTAATTAAGATAACAAGATCTCCTACAAGACATAATGCTATGGATTTTAGATCAGTTATTCGTCTTAAAATACTGTATTCACGATTGACAATACTTTACATGGTCTTCATAGATCGTTTTTCCTCCCATATTTCTTCCCGCTGCGGACTTATTTCTAAAAACATTTTTGTTTATAGTCTCCGTCCACAACCTGGGCTGGATTTAAAATTATTGATTTCTGCCCACTGGGCCAGCCCAAAACTTATTTTGAAGATATGGAAAAGAGGGGAGTAGGGGTACTATTTCTTCGATTTGCTCGTATTTGGACAGATATTGGGCAATTTGACGAATCCCATGAAAATTCCATGATGCAAACAGAAATTTTGTCTACATGCCCACAAATTGTAAACATACCCCGATTACCGTCTACATTTCTGTAAATGGCCCCATTAACTTAAGGTAATCCGTAGCATCTAATGTTTGTCTTCGGTTATAAGAAGAAGTCAGGTATCTATACGGAAATGGGCTCAGACATACGCCTACTTGGCAGACAGATTCAAAATAGACAGACACGAAGTGAGAAAGTTATTTGTTGACGATACCTTGGTCAAAATAGATGGAATGGACTATTGGCTACGGGTAGCTTACGAACTTGGACCTTTGTTTAATGATACATCTGTCAAGGGAAAGTAAGAACAATTTTCGTATTTTTCAAGCAATTAAGGAAAAGGTAGCCTATTTTTACAGATGGTGCCAATTGGTATACTACAGCTTGTANATGGCTAATTAAAATTGCCTNATAGATTGTNCGGTACTGAAATGAAGAACATGATGGAACGGTTCATTCAACATATCAAGGACAGAACTGAATGTTTTGATGACCGTTTCCCTTGCAGAAAGCCAGATTGTGACATGCAGCAAATCAGAAATTGGCTGAAATTATTTGTACTATATGTACGCACGGTTATGGTTAGAATAAGGTTTATGATATTCTTGATCACGGTCGGAGGTTAAGTTAACAGAGCCTGTCTCAAATACTCAAAAGACGATTTGAATTAAAATTGAACGCAAAAAGCCCTTCAGCTCACCGAGGAACTTTATGAGGCTGCATGATTCTCAGAGGATACAATAATATGCTCATCAAGATAAAGTCCCGGCATGGTTAGCTTCGATAACATCGATAGGCGTATAATGGACCAACATTTTTCCACTGAACTCTCGAAACCGATTTCAACTGTTTATGGTAATGAAATTACTCGGAGAATAATATCAGGAGAATTTAAAATTGCTATTTATGGTCTGGGGCATGTAGGATCTCCTATGGCCTCTGCTTGGCTTCGTTCGGGAGCAAACGTAATAGGTGTGGATAAGTCCTCAGCTGTAGTAGAAAAGGCCAGCAAAGGTCTATCCCATATTCCTGAACCTGGAGTCAAAGAAGCTTTTTCAGACGGCCTGAAACTGAATCGGTTTAAGATATACAGTGACCCGGTACAAGCGTCACTCGATTCATATTTTAAAATGATTTGCGTACCTGTACTTCTTTCAGAAAGTGGAATACCAGACCTTAATGCAGTTAAGGAGGTTGCAACAAACATTGGCAAGGGATTAAAGATGGGTGATGTGATTGCCCTTAATCCCAGTGTTCCTCCTGGTACGACAGAGGACGTAGTGTTGCCAATAATCGAGAGAGAAAGCGGCCTGTCAGTTGAGAATGATTTTTACATGCTATACAATCCTGAGAGGATCTACGAGGGCCGTGCAATTCAAGATATTGAAGAAAGTTACCCAGCGATAATTTCTGGTGCAGGCGGAAGGAGCATAGAGGTAGGAAAGATGATTTATCCGCTCATATTCAAAAGGGGAGTTCTTACTGTTAGCAATATTAGAACAGCCGAGACCGAAAAGCTTTTGGAAGGGGTGTACCGAGATGTCAACATTGCCCTCGCTAATGAACTTGCAGGATATTGCGAAAAGATCGGTGTAAATTTTTGGGAATGCAAAGAAGCTGCTAATTCACAGCCATATTGTCATCTTCATAGTCCAGGAGTGGGTGTAGGTGGTGCTTGCATACCCGTTTATCCTCAGTTCATCCTTCATAGCTCGACCCAAGTGAGTGTAGATTGTGAAATGATTAAGATGGGAAGAAGTATAAACATTGCCATGCCAGCAAGATGCGTAAGAGAGGCTATAAAATTGTTCGAGAGCAAGATGAATAATGAATTTGTGTCCGCGAAGGCAATAGTGACTCTTTTGGGCATTGCTTTTAGGGGTGGCGTTTCCGATACACGTTTGTCTCCCACTTACGAGGCTATCAAAGAATTTCAAAAATTTGGGGTTAGAGAGATTCGTATACATGACCCGTTCGTAAAATCTGATCCCAAGTTAAGCGATTTTCAAAATGTTACTTTAACTTGTAATCTTGAAAGGGCATTAAAGGACACAGATCTAATTATGTTAATAGCCGATCATTCTGAATACAGCAATTTAAGGCCCGTGCAAACCGATGGGGCACCGATCTACGATGGGAGAGGTATCTTGAACAGAACCATTTTTAGCAATTCCCACTACGGGGTGATTGGTATAGGCAATAAGAGCAACTAAGGGAAGCCAACTTACTTTTTGGGAAGGATCAGGACTCGCAATTACCCACGAACAAGCCCGTTTGCGTTTCGAACGCAAGGTTTATGAAATGAAAACGTAAAACGGATGAGATAGGTTTTTAATAACTTTGTAATTGATTTCAAATGGGCTTTTGAAGTGAACATGCAAGAAAATTCTCGAAAGACTCTTAGAACGGTCGTTTGGGATCGCGGATCTGTAAAATTGATTGATCAAACTAAATTGCCGAATGCCCTGGTGTATGTTAGGCTAAACAACTTCAATGAAGTTGCTTCTGCAATCAAGAACTTGGTGGTGAGGGGAGCTCCTGCAATCGGTGTTACGGCCGCTTTTGGACTTGCTTTAGCAGCATCTCAAAGCTCTTCAAACCTAGATACGCTAATGAAAGAACTTGAAATTGCTCATAACAATTTGAGATCTACGAGACCTACTGCTGTTAATCTATCATGGGCGCTTGAGCGTGTAATGACGAAAGCTAAGGAACAGAGCAGTGTGGAAGAAGTAAAGAGGGTAGTTCTTGAGGAAGCGTTAAGAATGTCCGAAGAAGATATCGAGATTAACAAAAGGATTGGGATCTATGGTTCACAATTGATTGGAAATGAGGATGTAGTATTAACACATTGCAATGCGGGATCACTAGCCACAGTAGGATATGGTACTGCTCTCGGAGTAATTCGCGCCGCTAACCAGTCGGGGAAGCGGGTGTCAGTCATAGCTACTGAAACGCGGCCTGTCATGCAAGGATCTAGATTGACCGCGTTCGAATTGCATCATGATGGGATAGAGGTGAGTCTAATTCCGGATACTGCCGTAGGACACACGATAGCAAGCAGAAAAGTAAAGTGCGTAATAGTGGGTGCAGACAGAGTCTTGCGCCATGGACATGTTTTCAACAAGATTGGAACTTATCAGGTGGCTCTGATAGCAAGTCAACACAAAATACCATTTTATGTTGCAGCCCCTCTCTCTACGTTCGATTTCAAGAATAACCCGTCAGACATCGCTATAGAAGAACGGCCAAGTGAAGAGGTGACCCAAATCGGCGGAGTGAGGATTGTACCTTATGGCGTAAGAGTGCTTAATCCCGCCTTCGATTTGACGCCGCCTGAACTAATCTCCGGGTTTGTTACGGAGAAGGGCGTTTTGAGGCCACCTTTTGAACGGAGTATCAGAACTATCTGCCAACAAAAAATGAGTTGATCTTTCAGACAATCCAGAATCTGCTCGAAAATAATTCACACACTAGAGAAGTACGGAAAGTTTTTATCGCATAGACGTTTTGCGTTTTATGTATGTCTGCACAGCAAATTACTGAGGCTGAGGTATATTCTGCCCTCCGAAAATGCATGGATCCTGAAATACCTGTGAATATCGTAGACTTGGGATTGGTATACGGCGTACAGGTTAAGGATAAGAGAGATGTGGATATTACAATGACCATGACAACACGCGGATGTCCGCTTCATGATACTTTGATAGGCGACGTTAAAAGGTATGTTGGTAAAATTAATGGTGTAGGCAATATCGATGTCCAAATTGTATGGGATCCTCCATGGAGCTTGGAAAAAATGGATCCCGTAGCGCGCGAGAGACTTGGTTTTGGAAAGCCAAAGCTCCGGTTCCAAGTTGACTATGAAAAATACCAACCTATGAAGATTGGTAAATTAGTTAAGCAAGACGATGGGTCATTAGGACTCCTAAATGAAAATGAGCAAGGGTTCATGGTTAACCAAGCAATCGTGGATTTTTGGCAAACGTGTGATGGCAAAAAGACAATAAATGAGCTGACGGATCAATTTTCAGCAAAATTATCCCTCCCCAGAGAACAAGTCGAGCAGGAAGTCATCCAGCTAATTCAGCAGCTTTTAGAGGGAGGATTATTAAGACCTTCATAAAAAGATGGTAAATTACATTATGGTCTCTTGAGATTCACCTCACTAATACGAGTCCTCAAGTTACATGATGGAACTGGACCCGACGCTAAAAAATTCTGAACGATTGATAGTTGAATTTGGAATGGGTGACGGGCTTCTCCTGAAGAAACTAGTTGAATATGATTATGATATCAGATTGATTCCCAATACAGCAATGGTCACCTATGTCGGAATCGAGATCAATAAGAATGAGTTCAAGATCGCCAAATCACGCATGAGCTATAACAAAAATGTAATCTTATTGAATGCTCCTTTAGAGGCAATAATACCTATATTTCGTAATTGCTCAATTGATCAGATACTGTCTGTCTTGCCAGACCCTGTTTATATAGATAAATCAAAACAGAGTGAGTGGAAATCATTCTATAAAACATGCCATTCAAAATTAAAAAATCAGGGTCTGTTCCGGCTAGTAACGGAATTGACTAATGAATTGCTTGAACCGGTTTCAGACGAAGCTTACGAAACATGGGTTCAGTGGCTTTCTCAATCGTTTCAGTCAATGGGTTTTACAGTGAAGGAAATGATGCATTTGTCACCAGAAGGATATACGACGAGATACCTGACTCAATTTAGAGGAGATGTCGAGAGAATAAGGATCGCAACTTTGGACTTGATTAAAGACAACGAGAGCACCTAGGATTCGATGACTTGGATCATCGTGTGTCATGTTAAGCGGGTTGCTCTCTTTATTAGCATTTAAGGACATTTTTGATCGCGAACAACTTTTCATCTACTTGCGGTCAGGATGATGCTTCAGGTCTTGGTGATTTTGTGCGCATTGCCTCGAACAAAATTCAGAGCAGCAGTTAATATCTGCACATTTCAAGGGATCGATATGATTAAATCTTTTGTTACAATACGTGCAAAATGATTCTAGCCGTGGAATATTGCGATTGAGATACTCTAATCCACAATTCCTTTTTTCTTTGAACCACAATATCTCAAGAGTCAGTTTCTCTGCATAGGACATAGCCGCATCATAAGCCTCGTAAAATCCAGGAGCGTGAAACTGTCTTACAAACGAAAACCCTCTGGAATCTCTAAATTCAACTAGCCACTTTTCGGGAAGAATAATGTCATCATCGTCGACGACAGTCTCCCAATCTTGCATTTTCCTGGCTTGCTTGATACCGATCAACACTAACTGATTATGAATACCAATTAACCTTTAAATGATTTGCTATAGCAAGCCTTGTCCGATAATTCAGCCAAGCTAGCATTTGTTCATGTCTCCGACAATGGCAATACTGTTTAGAATAGTCCTCATAGTTCTGAAGGATAGTATTGCGTTAGAATAATAGTTTCTTGGCACAAGTAACAATGAAACATTGTTTTTTATGATTTTACGGGATCATACCTGCTCCCCAGGTCCGAATCGCAGATTGTTGGGACAATCTAACTGCATTGTTCAGGTAGCTATAAAGCTCGGAAATTTCAACCCTGCTCTGCTCCATAGAGTCCCTTTCCCTAATAGTGACGGTACCGTCCTCGAGTGTCTTCCTATCAACTGTGATTGCATATGGAGTTCCGATTTCTTCTAATCTCCTATACCGTCTGCCAATAGAACCTGATATATCCAAATAAACGTCAAAATCCTGTTTGAGTTCAGAATAGATGCTGTCGGCCATTTGTGCCAAGCCATCTTTGTTAACCAACGGAAGAACTCCTACGAAGATTGGAGCCAAATATGGTTTCAGTTTTAAAACAAGCCTATTTTCGTGTTCGAAGTCCTGAAAATAGCTATGTTCTAAAATCGCATACAGGCTCCGATCGATTCCCATTGATAATTCGAAAACATGAGGAATAATTTTTGTCAAATCTGACGGATCAACTATTTCAAAATTTTGTTTGCTTGTTGAAGAATGGCCCTTCAAGTCATAATCTGATCTGTAATTGCATGCGACAAGTTCAAGCCATCCTATACTTGTTTCAACTTCGAAATCGAATGCAACCGAAGCATAAAAGGCCCTATCTTCGTCAGCAAGTTGTCTGAATCGCGTCCGTTTCATATCAATGCCTGTTTTTGAATAGAAATTGGTTAAAAGAGAGAGATAATAGGCCACTAATTTGTTTGGGAGTAGTCCCTCCACTATAGTAGCCTCCGCAGTCTTTTGAAAGTATGCATTTCCATTAAAGATATTTAAGATTGTATCCTTCACTTCATCAAATTTAGGCATATCATTCATTCTATTAGGATTACAAAACACTTCGATTTCAGCCTGATAGAATTCTCTGAGCCGTAGTAAACTCTGCCGAGGAGATATTTCGTTTCTAAAGCTTTTGCCAATTTGAGCTACTCCCATCGGTAGTCTACCTCGCATAGTCTTGAAAATTCGGGCAAAATCAACGAAAATTGTCTGACACGTTTCAGGCCTGAGATATGCATCCTCCCCAGTTGGGCCTATTCCTACTCTAAACATCATGTTGAATCGATTCACTTTGCCGAATTCGCCATTACAATTTTGACATTTCACCTGATTATTTTTAATGATCTGATCTATTTGTTCATCGTTAAGGCGTTCAGGTATATTCAATCCTGTTTTTTCGTTAATATATCTATCAGCTCTGAAGCTAGAACCGCACTTTGTACATTTTATAATGGGGTCAGTAAAATTAGTGATATGTCCTGAGGCAATAAAAACACTTCTGCTCATAATTTGGGATCCGTCAATCTCTATCATCCCATCACGCCTTACTAGCTCTCGCCTCCAGAGGTCAATGAATTTGTTTTTAAGGCTCACTCCACGAGGTCCATATTCCCAAAAACCTGCTGGCGCGTCTGAGTAAATCTCGCAGCTTGGAAAATAAAACCCTCGTTCGAGGGCAAGTTTCATTATAAACTCATAGTTCGACATTATCGTGAATATCTCCCACCAAAATTGCGCTTATCCTCCATCGGGTATCGGGTAGGCTTTAAGTCTATTGGAGTTTCTGGTTNTGATNTTTGGGCTNCTNGAANCATAAATTGAAATTAGTTCTATTGGAATGTTACATATTAGCATTCGCAGATGATCCATGCCTGAAAGGTATTTTTTCATCCGATCCACTTGTCGTTAGGCCGCCATCCAGCTGCTGTGCCTTCTTTGTTATATTCTTAAATAACGCGCTGTTACTCACGTTACCCATGATCTTTTCAGCACCTTTATATACTCCAGATATAAAGACGTTCCATCCCAATCCCACGACAGCCAAAACAACAACTATGATCACTATCAATGTTATCAGCCCCATATAACTAGAATTCTCGAATATCGTTTTAAAAATTGTAGAACCTACTTCAGTATGATTCTACTTCTATTTGGTTCCTGGTTAAGTTAGCTCATAGCAGTGAGCCAGCGACATTAATCCATCAACTTGGGTGACATAGCTCTAATCATTGGATTCAAAAAAACTCATCTGATAAACACAGATACCTAACTTGCTCATTGCCCGACCCTAATCGTAATCACAAACTATGGAGGCAATTGACAACTGCTCAGGTCACCTAAATTCAAATAGCTCCTGACGAAAAATTATTACTGGAGTCTACGGTGTTAATTTCAATTGCTATACCTTAACCCTCCCTAGAAATCTGTCAGTGAATGAAGAAAATGTCTTAAAATAAGATGGCACGACTAAAAGAGTCATCTGTAGTTAAGATAAATTCCAAGTATGAACTTTTGAATCTAATAAATATGATATACAAGATAATTCTAAATCATAAGTATTTTGTTATTCGAATAGATCTATTAAACACCTTCAAACTCTACAAGCCTAAAGTGCTCGGACCTATGTGAGTTTTATCTGTCCAAAACTTATGATCGGGGGATCCAATAAAGCTCTTTAGAAAAGGCCACAAATTCAAGAATTGCGAAAAAATGAAGTGGAATCTAGAAAGACCACGAGGTGAAAATGGGAAAAATGTGTGCACTTTAAACTTAACATTCTTTAATTAAAAATACTGGTAATCAGAAGGAACAAATGAAGACACTGTAAAGGAGATTTATTCTCGGTTTGTAAATTGTTAGCTATAAGGAAATGAGACTAGTATGATTTTTTAGTGTTGTCAGTCAAACTAACCTATCTAACTCTCCTTCGATATGTTTTACCAAGTCTTCCACATTAACTGGTTTCTTTATGAAACAATCGATATCATCTACTGAGTTTGCGCTAGGAAATACAGCTCTCAAAGCTCGATAGTTTACATCAAATGCTGTGATGAAGCAAACCTTTACCTTATCGTCCAATTTTCTAATTTCTTCGTATAAACCGAAGCCATCCATTTGTGGCATAACTATATCGATTATCAACAGATCATATGAACCCGCCTTGAAGGAGTTTAGGGCTAGTACGGGATCATTTGCAGTGTCCACATACATAAAGCCTCTCTCCTTTAAGCCCTTCTCG
>AF_2010_repII_A100DRAFT_1000020_pt1 | contig 27393 bp, 29 predicted proteins | sample AmaForreplIIA100_FD_9198 | JGI IMG/M metagenome (IMG submission 9198) | reverse complement strand
GCTTCTGAAGCCACTGCTCAAGCTTCTGAAGCCACTGGTCAAGCTTCTCCTTCCAGCACAGATCAAGCGTCTAATACTAGTAGTGGTCCACCACCTCCCTAATAATGGCCAAAGTGATCTTAGCTTGAGTCTTGATGATATACACTAAGGATATCCGATCATGAGCACTAAAAGGGACTATTATGAGATCCTCGGAATAGCTAGGAACGCAAGTAAAGATGAAATCAGGAACGCTTACAGAAAATTGGCGTTACAATATCATCCTGATAGAAATAAGACACAAGGGGCAGAAGAAAAATTCAAAGAAATTTCAGAGGCTTATGCTGTTTTGTCAGACGATGACAAGAGAAAGAGATTTGATATGTATGGTCACGTCGGAGCTGAAGAGGTTTTCCGTGGATCCGAGGCTAACTTCAATGAGGTATTTAAAGACATGGGATTCGGGGGCTTTAGGGACATTTTCGAACAAATTTTTGGGGGTAGAGGCGCTGGGGTTGGAGGATTTGAAAATGAAGCCGGTGACCCGTTTGGGTTTGGCTTCGGGTTTGGTGGAGGACGTAGAAAGGGACGTGACATACTCTATGATGTGGAGCTTAGTTTAGAAGAAGTACTGAAGGGTAGAAAGGATGAAATTGAATTACCAAAGCTCGAACGATGTAGCACTTGCGGAGGAAGCGGAGCGTCGCCTGGAACCAAGCCTAGAAAATGCAGTGTATGTAATGGACAAGGCCAAACCAGGCGTATCTATAGTCAGAATAGGTTTTCAACCTTCGTTTCACTTGAACCATGTCAAACTTGCAGAGGCCAAGGGGAGATTATAGATAAACCGTGTAAAGTATGTGATGGCTCAGGGAAGGTCAGAAAGAATAAAAAATTGAAGTTGGAGATTCCTGCTGGTGTTGAGGATGGGGTCACCCTGCAAGTGAGGGGTGAGGGTGAGCCCTCAGTGAATGGCTCACCAGGTGACCTACTGGTTAGAGTTCACGTTCAGCCCCACCCGCTTTTTGAGAGGCTTGAAAATGGCCACCTGCTTTACGTCCTCAATCTCAACTTTACAGATCTTGCGTTAGGGACTGAAGTCCGTGTTCCTACTTTGGATGGTAATGAAAAATTAAAGATATCTCAAGGAACGCAGCCTGATGCGATTTTGAAAATTAAAGGTAAAGGTTTACCTCAATATGGCAGTTATAGCAAAGGGGACCAATTAATTAAAATTAATTTGAAAGTTCCTGTCAAGTTGAATGATACCCAAAAGTCGTTACTTAGGGAACTTGATCGACAGCTCCGAACTGAATGAAACCCAACGTAGGAATGCATTTAGAAATTAATACAGATATGATGTTTGGAGATGTCGCAATTTTGATTTGGTTTATCGTGAATTATGTGGTTGTGCGTGCTTGATCCGTTTATTTAGCCAAGGATTTTTACACAGCTTAGGCAGTGACTTCGGACACTTCTGCTAGCCAATTACTACTTTTTATTCAGCGCTCATTAGCTTTCGCCCATGAGCCAAATCCGGATTCAGACATCCTTATGGCGCCATTGAAATAGGCGTGGCAGCATCAGTAGAGCTCTCTACCTTCCGTCACGAGAAGTTGTTCAACCCGAGTCACATGCGTGATAAAAGAAGAATTCTCATGATAAAAGAAGAATTCTCATGATAAAAGAGAGATTCTCATGATAAAAGAAGGATTCTCATGATAGAACAAAAGATTCTCATGATAGAACAAAAGTAATTATCATTTTGGGCTTAAATCCAGAGAATGTACCTCCCCCTTTCTGTTCTCATGATAGAACAAGCATTGATAATCAGAAGTTTTTAGAAATAGATGAGACAACACTTTTCATTATTGCTGAGTGAAGAAATCACTCCCGTTAACCCCATTCTGAATTTCTATGATTCGATACTTTCTTAAATTTTAAATGTTCATTGCCCCATTTGATTTTATCTTGTCCGACATCCTCAGCCGCATATATCGCATAATATGAGTATTTGATTTTCTTCTGTCGTCATACACATATTTCTTGCTTACTTGCCTATATCCGACACCAATTATACAGAGCCTAGGAGTCACTAATAACTAAAGATTCCTCGATTATTTTGGGTCGATTTATCACTTCAAGATTAAGATTATACTATGATAACCTGCAGAACTCTCAAGATCTTAGAAATTACTCAGTTTTAGTTCAAAAGAAATTAAATAGCCATGACCGCCCAGTTTCAAATGTAGATTGGTTGTTAGAACATGATATTTCAATGAAGATGACAACTATTGAAGATTTTAGAATTAGATATCTGGAGTACTCCGATGTTCCAAAGGCATCTGATAGCACCCAAGTATTACTCTTGTTGCACGGAATAGGGGCATCCGCAGATAGGTGGTTGCCAGTAGTACCAGGACTGTCTAGATATTTTAGGGTTATAGTACCAGACATAATAGGTTTTGGTTACAGTGACAAACCAACTGTCGAATATACGGTGGATTTCTTTATAGCATTCTTGCAAAGTTTCTTGGACAATTTGAACATCCAGAACGCTACCATTGTGGGTTCATCTTTTGGTGGGTGGATGGCAATGGAATTCGCAATACGGTTTAGCAGAAGAGTAGATAAACTGATTTTGGCTGCTCCTGCAGGGCTAATGCAGTTCTCAACCCATGTTCTTGATGAGTATATAATGGCAGCCCTGTATCCTACTCGTGAAAATACTCTTAAAGCATTCATGGATATGGCATTTGATCCCAGAATTGTTACGGAGGACACGGTGACTGATTTCGTGAATCGAATGAGACTCCCAAATGCCAAGTACGCTTTTATGTCGACATTGTTAGGAATAAGGGACTCCCAGACCCTTCATGAGCGACTACCTAAGATATTAATGCCAACATTGTTTGTCTGGGGTAAAGATGACAACATGATACCAATGGAATGTTTGAAGGATTATAGACAGGTTCCCCAAGCTAAACTCGTAGTGATTAATGATTGTGGACATACCCCATTTGTGGAAAAGCCCGCGGAGTTTAACAAAGCTATTCTAGAATTCTTGGTTAGTAGTACTCACAAGGATCAGGTTAAATAAATCCTAGGCATAACCTTTAGTAGATAATGAATAATAGTGTTGGTGGAGATGAGTCTGCTGGGGTTTTTAGGGAGGCAATTGAAAAAGGAGTTGCAGCTCAGAGAGATCTCCTGAAAAATTACACAGCGGTTCAGCAGGACGCGATTCACAATTTTTTCTCCACACTTCAAGGCTTAACTTACTACAATGCAATGTTCAAAACTACTGTCCAAAGTGGGGGGAGGATTTCTATTCCTGAAGCTGAAAGACAAGCTTTGAATATAGAAGATGGAGACCTGGTTCAAGTAATAATAATACCTATTCGGAGAAGAAAAAACATTGACTGAGTAATTAGATCACTGAATATACTATTTGAAGTACGTAATACGAGATCAAACGTAGAGGATATCTACTTAAACTCTCTACCAGGAAGTGTCATTGTGATCGAGCTTTAATCCACTGCCCAACTTTAGGAAGAACATTATTTTGAGAATAGCTACTAGCGATAAGCCCAACGTGTCCAGTATGAAATCGCATTAGCCTCTTATCACGGCTAGATACGACATCATTCAACGGTGCACTGCATTGGGGAGAAACTAAGTGGTCCTCTTCTGCGATTATGTTTAGAACAGGAATTCTAATCTTAGAAAGATCTATAATATTGTGTCCTATTTTCATTTCATTTGCTACCAAAAGGTTCTTCTGGTAAATGTCGACGATCCATTGCCTAAATGTCTCGCCAGCGATAGGTGGGGTGTCATATAACCACTTTTCTACACGGAGAAAATTCTGGACAAATTCTTCGTTATCAATATTTTCAACTAAATTGAAGTATTTGTTTACTCCTTGTTTGAAGGGTTTCAATGTAGAAAATAAAGCGTAAAGTAGTTCCTGAGGTAAATTGCCTATCGAACTGAACATTCTATCTGCCTCTAGATGTTTCGAAAAATTGCCTAGTACTGTAGTATCCTGTTCCGAATCAATGACCGGCGCTATGGTAGCCAAATTCTTAACTTTGTCTTCGTGAAGTGAACAATAAATGGCAGACATTGTAGCACCCATGCAATACCCATGAAGCGTGATCTTGTCTACAGAGTTCTTTCTCCTAACAAATTCCACACAATCATCTATGTAATTGTTTACGTAATCATCAAATGAAACATATTTGTCGACTTGTGATGGCGTTTTCCAATCTATTAGATAAATATCGAAACCCTGAGTTAGCAAGCTGCGAATCCAGCTCTTGTTCCGTTGTAGGTCAAGGATATACGACCTGTTTATCAGCGCATATACAAACAATATTGGTGTCTTGGCAGTTTTGCTTACCATGGGTTGATAATGTAAGAGTCTGTACAAACGTGTCTCATCCACTATTTCATTTGGGGTACTCCCAACTTCTACATTTCCAGCATTATGGAGTACCCTTTTGGTTTTTTCGAGCTTGCGTGATAATTCTCCGATTTCCTTCAAAATTGAGTTGTTATCGGTTTCACTTCCTATTTCATAACCTTGTCCCAATCTCTTTTCTGGGGGACTACTTAGATAAGCTTCTTGATTCAATTTTTTCTAAAGCTCCTAATTTCAGGGTTAAATCATGAACATTTTTTTTCAAATCATGGATATCCTTCGAAAGATGATCTAATTCACTGCGGGTGGGGAGGTTGAGTATTTTTAATTGTTTTTCTGCAAGCTTTTGCAAATGCAAGACCATGTCATACTGGTTGCTTAATAATAATCCATTCAAAGTTGCATATTCCTTTGAATCAAACAACCCAGTGAATTCCTCTTCAAAAATGTCTATTGCAACCTTTCTATAAATTTCAAAGTCCTTTTTAGAATTATACTCTTTCGGTGCTTTCTCAGAGGCTTTTGACAGTGCGTGTGTGTAGGTATTATTGATCTGTAGCCAGAGCTCGTTAAAGTGCACCTGAAAATCAAGAAATATCTTCCAAAGTTCAAAAATTTCCCTAAAATCAGATCTGGAACTTTGTGAATACGCAAAAAATGGTCCTACAGTTGGCAATTTACTGATATCGGACCAAATATTTAAAAACTGAGTCACCTGTTCGGTGACAATTTGGGGGTCGACAGAACGCTGCGTTTTATCACTCTTGTCTTTTATAATGCTCTCCCCATTACTGTCAACGTCGCCTTGTATGACCATTTGATTCATTTTTTTCAATAGACGCCACACTTTTCAGTTTGTGGCAATATTTAATTTCTATTCTCATCTAGTTATTATACCTTTTCGTGGTAACTCTTGAGTGGGCATATCGATTGCTCTGTTGACTTAAGGTAATCTATAGCTGGGCATACACGCAACCAACTATAAAGAGCTAGTAAAAACCCAACCATAATCAGTTATATAATAAAGGTACAATCTATAGTCGGACGTTAAATCAAGAGCCAGGGGAAAGAAACTTTGAACGTTTACAGGAAGGGTTCACTTGAAGATATAATGCTGACAATATATGTTACGATATATGGGCCTTATACCAATCGATCTATGTGTATATACCCTTTCTATAATGATAGTCTTACACTAGTCTAACGAATTTTTATTTTTTCTAATACAGTTGCAGAATCTTTATACCAATTTTCTCTTTTTGTAAACATACATATCGATAGAGGGTGGGCTTAAATATGGAAGAATAGATTGTAAACACGTCAATTAGTTCTTCCGTGTACCGCCAACCGAATAAGAGCTCTCAGAGAATCGCCAAGCCGGGAATGGGAAGTTAAGAAATTATAGGGATGAATACTCTTAATAATAGATGAGGTTAATACAAGAGCCTATCGATAAGCAACTATTTCAAATATGACTCCAGAAAACATTGAAAATCTCAGCTTGGCTACATTTTATAAAGGTGCATTCACCTTTTTGATTTACCATGCTGCCTGATTGGGCTCGTGCTTTTCAAATCAGGTAAAAACCTAGGGGCTCGTAGCTCAGCATGGATAGAGCGCCTGCCTTCTAAACTCGGAGAAAGCCGGAAGTCGTGGGATCGAAGCCCACCGGGCCCGTTTTTTGTGATTCAAGCGTGTAAGAAATACGTCGCGTGCTAAACGATTTTAAGTAGCTGCTTGGCCACATTTGAGTATCTATAATATGGTCAGTGATAACGATTTGCGCCGAATTATAAAGCAAGCACGAGAGGGAGCTGAGCCACGGAGGTTTAGCCAATCTGCAGAAATTACCCTCCTATTGAAAGATATCGACGTTAAAAGGGGCTTTAACATTAACGAGGTTGTTGTTTTGCCTCACAGTCCTTCTAGGCAAGCCAGTATATGCGTAGTGGGAACTGGTGACACCGGCACCAGAGCGCAGAAAGCCAACGTAAATCGAATTTTACAACCTGAAGAGTTGGATAGGTTGGGAACCAACAAGAGAGAGGCAAGAAAGATTGTAAAGGAGCATGACTTTTTTCTTGCAGATGTAGCCCTAATGGCAACTGTGGGACGTGCGTTTGGACAATTTCTAGGGCCAAAGGGCAAAATGCCTACCCCTCTCCCATATGGGGCTCCTATAGATGCTATCGCGGATCGCTTGCGCAAATCAATTCGAATTAGAGCAAAGAATCAGCTGAACGCATCTGCAAAAATCGGTGACGAAAAAATGGATGATAGTCAACTGATGGCGAACGCAAGTGCTGTCCTTGGGGCCGTGGAGAAGAAGCTTCCACAAGGCGACAAGAACATACGTGACATCGTAGTTAAATTCACAATGGGCAAAGCGGCAAAATTACCACCAGCTCAACGAGAAAAGAGTAAAAAGAGGACGGAATGATAAAATGATTTCTCAAACCATAGGTGAACCGCTAAGAAAGAACTATCCGAAGAGAAAGCTTTTGCTTTATGATGAGTTGCAAGAGCTACCTAGTCGCTTTGATGTCATTGCAGTCTCCAAAATGTCCAAGGTCCGAGCCACCCAGCTGATGATGATTCGGAAGAAATTTAGAAATGAAATGAAAATCAAAGTGATCAAAAACAGGGTAGCTCAGCGTTCATTCGAAAAAATAAGCAACATACACAATTTAAGCGATCTAAGCAAAGAACTAGAAGGCCAATGTGCTCTCTTGTTCACGAACATTAGCCCATTCAAGCTTAATTTATTGTTTGACAAGAATAAGGTCTTCATGCCTGCGAAAGGAGGGGATATCGCAACTAGAGATATCTTGATACCTGCAGGTAATACTGGAATCCCGCCCGGTCCAGTTCTTTCAGAGTTCAAAGAGGCAAACGTGCCAACAAAAATTGACCAGGGCAGCATATGGGTAAACAAAGACACTGTTGTTGTACGTTCAGGGAGCGTAATTTCCCAGAAACTGGCCTCGTTAATGAGCAAACTCAATATCAAACCTGTCGAAGCAGGTATCTCGGTGAGTCTTGCGATAGCTTATGGCTTACTCTTAAAAGAGAGTGATTTAAAGATAGACCTTGTTAATTTTAAACAGGAATTGGCCATGGCGCAACAACAAGCTATCTCATTAGCAACGGAGTCTGTTTATCCAACTCCGGAAACTAGCAGTAGCCTGCTCTCAAAGGCACATCAAAATGCTATTTTACTTGCTACTCAGTCGTCCTATTTGTCTTCTGACACGATAAGCTCTGTCTTGTTGAGATCTAATAATGAAGCAGAATCTCTGGCAGAAATTATAAGGAAGCGAGGGTACATACCTGATTAACACAGATTTCAGGCAGTTTATTAGACAGTCCTTAAATTCACAGGTATTTACCGAATTAAATAATTTTTTACACTGTTTTATGTAGCTGCTAGTGTGGGTTTGTGTATGTGAGCCACCTTTTGCTAAAAATTTCGTCTCTCCCTTTCGTGATCCTGTGAAACGTATCTTTGATTTGCATAGTATGATTGCCTATGTTTCCATCACCGATCGTCCGATTATCAATCTCTCCTACCTCTCTAATTCCAGCTGCAGTGCCAGTAAGAAATACTTCGTCTGCCGTATACAACTCTTCCCTAGAAATATCACGAATTTCGAAGGGGCTACCCCGATGGCGTAGAATTGTCAAGATGCTATCTCTAGTAATACCATTGAGGGCTCCTGAGCTAACTGGAGGAGTGATGAACACCTTATCTCTCACCAAGAATATATTCTCTGCACTAGCCTCGATGACCTTCCCTGCCGGGTTTAACATTATTGCCTCATCAAATCCCATTTTTAAGGCTTCCATCCTCGCGAGAGCAGAATTTGCATAATTGGCAGTAGCCTTAGCCTGTGTGGGCATTGACCTACCGTCTATTCTCATCCAAGATGAAACAGCCACCCTTGCTCCCTTATCTGGTTCTCTGTTTCTGATATATTCATCCCATTTCCAAACTGCTATTGCTATAGAAACTTTGTTGGGAAGGGGATTAACACCCATCTTGCCGTATCCAAAATAAGCAATAACTCTAACATAGTTTTCTTCTGGCTCGTTAACATTAATTGTGTCTATCACCGCATCTTCAATTTGTTTCTGTGAATACTCAATTTCCATAAAGTACATTTTAGCGCTATGGTTCAGTCGTACAACGTGATCAGTTAGACGAAATGCCGCCAGACCCTGATCGGTATTGTAACAACGGATACCTTCAAACACTGCAGTTCCATAATGTAAGCCATGAGTTAAAACATGGATTCTTGCGTCATCCCACCTCACTATTGATCCATCCATCCATATTTTTCCGCTAGTCATTCTGTCATTTACTAATCATACAAAGCTTCGAATGGATTGCCTTGATAGCGTTGGCCACATTAGCATCTTTATCATCGACAATAATCAGGATCCTTGATGTTTCCTCTTGGGCATCTAGATTTAGAATGTTTATTCCTTTCTCTCCAACGGTACTACTTGCGGCAGATGCGATATTAGGCATTTGCCACATCAAATCACCAATCAGAGTTATAACTCCTCTTCCATATACAATCTCAGCTTTGGGATAGTAAGCCCTAAAATGTCTCTCATGCCTTTTTACGAATTCTGCATCAAGAAAAAGTAGCCGGCAAATCTCTACACCTTCCCGCTTGTATGGGGATAATTTGATGAAGTCGTAATATTGCTTGCCCTTTTCAAGAGAGGCAATCAAATGTGACGCTGCAATGTTTTCAATTCTCACTATTGCGCAATTTTTCTTGCCAGTGATTATTTTTACTAAACTGTTGCTAGAGTGATTGCGCGGTGGGTCTAAACGAATCGTCGTGGTATGGGACTGGTCAGACATATCCGTAATAACTAATGCTAAATCAAGATTATTATCAAGTATTTCCTTTATCGCAATCGGGTCTAGGATCTTCATACCAAACATTCCAGCCAATTTTGCCTCGTTGTATGATAGATATCTTATTTTCTCCAAATTGCTGGTTACTATTTTTGGATCTGCACTCAATACTGCACTATCCTTTTCAAAGTGAACCTTTAATTCATAGAGTCCATTTAACAGGATTGCCACATCTACGGCGGTTCTGTCAGAACCACCTCGTTCATAGGTTGTCTCTAGGCCATCAATAGTCTTACCTATGAATCCTCCAAGACAAACGATGTCCTTATGTTTCACTAATTCCAATAAATGACCACAACTTTGCCTCGATTCTTCGATCATAAAGTTAGCAGCCTCAAAGTTATCATCAGTTATAATTGGCCATTTTTCTATATTCACGTGTTCAGAATTCAATCCTCTACTTCGAATGACATAATCCATGAGATATGACATAGTGATTTCACCGCTATAGGCGAGTGTTCTTGATCTGATAATATCTACGAAACGTCGATTTTCTGCGGCTTGCTTTAATGCAATTATAACCTGTTGATAGAATTTATCAAGATGAGCTAGGAATTCGTCATAAAAAGGGTGAGATACATAATCAGCCGCTATTTTTTCGTAAACTTCTTTCAAAATTTCAATTTCAACAGGATTCGAGGAAGCATAGTTCCTGCCTATTTTTATGGCGATATCAGTCATTGAATGAATTTTCCCTTGATACGTGATAAGGGGAGCAGAGAAAACTGCGATTACTTTGGCATGTGCTTGGAGTTGGTAAATCCTATTGATTATTTTTCCAATCAAGACACCATCTACCCCCAAAACGCTACCCCCGAATTTCGCGACAGTAACGGGTGTCATTTACTTCCTTCATCTTGAGGTGACAATTCGACCCTATATTAAATATTGACCGACTGGATCTTTGAGGTGAGTGAGCTGCATGAGCTGCATGATTGCCAAATATTTTTAAATCAATGCCACAAAACTAGTCAAGTGGTCTAATTTTGTAGAACCACCAAAATGGTATCTATCAATGGCCCGGTTCCCCTACTACTGGAATGGGTTCTCCTTCTAGATGAAACAGTATGAAAGCAAATAGTCAAGCCAAATTGATGCAGATAGCTGGTACCAAGAATATTATACGATCGACCTAAAGGGAAGAGACGGCAAAGTTTGCTCGAGCTAACGCAAGTCCAAAATTCAACAAAGGGTGAATTAATGAGTGTGTCTCATAAATTGATTAAATACAAGAATTCAATTTATCTGAAACTGGTTTTCAAAGCGAACGTAGGACTGGGCATGATTGGAGTAGTCAATTCAAATTTCAGACATGATGGTTTAAAATAAATTTCATTAATGCTGGAAAATGGGATGAATAGATTGAGTGAATTTCCCACTTTGGCGAGCAACCTCGTCACACTAAGACAAATGGGGTACAAGGACATCCAGACAATGGCCAGGCTTGTTACAGCACGGGTAGTACGATACTTAGTGGATGTACCATACCCTTACCATCTGGATGACGCTAAGAGATTCATCGAAAGAAGCAGATGGAATTTTAAGACAAAAAAGGAAATGAATTTTGCTATTGATTTTGCAAGTAGTGACACATTGGTCGGGATAATTAGCTTGCATAAAATTAACTGGATCGATAAGAACTGTCAAATTTCCTATTGGCTTGGAAAGAAGTACTGGAATAAGGGGATAGCAACAGAATCCATCCGCCTCGTCATCCTTTATGTATTCAATATTCTTGGATTGCATAAAGTATATGCGAATGTTTATGCTTCCAATAAGGCGTCGGTACGAGTTCTTGAAAAAAATCAGTTGAGGAAAGAAGGAGAACTGATAGATTCAGTATATAAGCGGAATAAGTATCATAATGTCCAATTGTATTACAGGTTGAACTATAAACAAAAAAATATCGCTCGGTAATATGCCTATTTCATATACCAAAAAAGGCACATTACAAGAGTCGGTATGATCTTCGATTGCGGTATCGGAACATTTAAGCCGATCCGGAGATGATCACGGGCTATGGATGGGGTCTTGCATAATCAAAGACAACAAGAAACCGGTAGGATGCAGATATTACAAGAAATGGAAAGACAATTCGATCTTCGTAATTCAAATTTTTTTTTGAATCTGCTTACTAATGATGACAACGTTATTAGAACAAGGGCAGTTTGCATTCTGGCGGAGATGTCCGGCGAGAATTCTATTGAATACATCAACGGGGTCCTCAGAAATGATATCGATCCTTTAGTTAGGCACGAGGCAGCTTTTTCATTGGGACAGCTTGGATTTAGCTCAGCTATCGACGCTCTTTCGAGGGCAGTGAGGTCAGACCAAAGTTTTTTCGTTAGACACGAGGCGGCTATTGCCCTGGGTGTGATAGGTTCTGAAGATGCAAAAGAAGCCCTCACCGAAGCATTAGAGGACACGAGTGAAGAAGTTCGCGAATCCGCTAAGATTGCCTTAGCGAATATTGATTATATATCAATAACTAAACGAACTAATAAATTTAGCAAAATGACTGGAGGATAAAACTGAATCTCGCCTGAGCCCATAGTTTAAACTTGTAGAAAAAAAGGGCACTTGCGAGGATCTTGAAATTGTCCTTGGTCCAACAATAATACTAGGTAACATCATAACACTTTGTCAAAATCATGATCCACACGGGCAACTAAGTCAGTATCTTGTTCAATGCGTTCCGCTCACAGGCAATTTTTATTTCCCGGGCAATTCTCCTTCCCATACTCATTGGCTCACCAAATATTAAACAAGAATATGGAGATCCCTCAGTATAGAGATTCGTTCCAGCTACAATTCTAGCCGAAAATTCAAATGCAATAAAGCGTCCTTGACGATCATATATACCTTCTATGCAGAATGGTCCTAACATCCCTGGTGGCACCAGGCTCGTCGCAGCTTTAACAAATTCTTCTCCCATTCTGAAAACTTCAGGTAGCAAAGACTCCCGTAAGACTAAGGGCATATTACCTATGACATAATACGACGGCTCTTGTTCCAATACTAACTGCTGCCTCGAAGGTATTCTTCCGATTCCATCGACATCTGACTCGTACCTTCGATCAATACCTAATAATTCGATATCTTTGGAAGTCACCGGATTAAAGAATTGAAGGTAAACCGGCACACCGCTGGCATACTCCTGTATATACAATTCGTTTTCGCTTTCTATTATTTTTTGTTTGATCAATTTTTCAGCTCCCTCGTCAAAGCTTTTTCTATCCCAAGCCAAAAAATATCCTCTCCCTCCTGCTGCTCCGTGTAATTTCACTATGCATAATCCATGTATCTCATTTTTTGAGCTTATCGATCCTGGGACAACTAAGCCAGAAGCCTCCATCAGCTTCTGCTTTAGACCTCTGTCTGCCTCCCATCTGAAGATCCATTTATTGCCGAATATGGGAATCGATAATCGCTCTATCTGCTCGCTGCTCAAATGAGCGATAAAAGTACCATGAGGAATAACTATTGAATTGGACCTTACAAGTCTTTCATGACAAGAGCCATCCAAAAGTTCTCTAAAGCTATCAACTAATACAAGTTCATCAATGAATTTAAATCTCTTGTACAGTTCAACCCTCTTTCTTTCACAAACTAATAATGTTTTGAAACCCTCATCCTTCGCCCCTTTAAGTACCTGAAGCGAACAATGAGAACCTAGCGTAGCAATAGATAAATGTCGTCCATCTCCAGACAATCTTGCTAATCGATATTAGGGAACCCATATTAAACATTCTTACGAACATTATACCTCTACTACCGCCGATTTGGCGACCCAGAAACTGACTTTATTTATCACCTAAGAATCTAAGAAAATGCTTTTCAACCCATTATACTTTGAAATTTGCAGAAACCGGACTTTCGTTCGCATGTAAGGCAATGATTCATACTTGGCTGGCCCAAAGCACGTTAGTAATTTTGCATAGAAAAATGGGATTTTACAAACAAACTAGTACTTCTTGAACAAATACTAATGCCCGGTATTTCTGCCACCAAAGGTGATAAATTCTGCTATAAGTTTTATTACGAAGGCAATGCCACCTACCGCTCCCATACCAAGCAAAACTAAGCGTAGATGTGTAAAGTAATCATCCTTGCTTGTCTTCTTCGCCAATTTCATCGTCTGGATCATCTCGACTACCTTCCGTTGTACCATTGCCAAAAATAGTCAAATAATTTAGTTTGACGCCCTATTTGAACCTACTGTAGCTGTTTACCACAGCTGCTTTTTGGAAGAGATTTTTGTTTATCTTGATAGTGATCGCTGAACAGCATAAACTGGCTCTTTTTCGGTTGTCTGCATTTCCACGAATGTCTCAGTATTTTGAATTCCCTCAATCTTTCCGATAAGCCCTATCACTACATTGTGCAATTCCTCCAAAGTACGTGCGTTGACGGTAACAATCATATCAAACCGACCTGTTACCTCAGACAATGATCTCACTTCAGGAATTTTCAAGAGTTCAGAATGTATTGGATCTTTGAGCTTAGGATCTCTGTTGATTCCTACCGTCGCTTTCACGTTAAAACCGAGCATCCCTTCATTAACGATTACAGTAAATTTCTGAATAAGATTGCGCTTAGAGAGGCGTTTTATTCTACTATATAGCACTGACGCGTTGACGCTAAGTTTTTTGCTAAGTTGAGGAACTGAAATACTTGCATCTCTAGTAAGTTCAGACAATATCCTCATATCTAACTCATCAAATCTTTGCAAATCTTATTCATTCTATAACTGACTGGCATACATTAATAAATGTAATTTCTAAGGGATTCATCAAGTTTAATTGTAGATATATTGTCATGATGATATTTGTAAGTTTAAAAAAGATCGGAAAAATTATATAATTTACTTCAGCTGATCTGGTAGATGTTCGGAAGAGGCCGGATAAAGCCTGGTGACCACGTTTTCGTAGTGGACAAAGACGATAAATATACAAGGTTGGTCATAGGGAGGGTTCAGGCTGTTAATGGGAAAAAACTTCATGTACAGGGTACCTACATACGTCCTGTTGGTCTCATCCAACGGGTAGAATCTGGATATGCTTTAGGAAGACCAAAAGAAGTCCTTCAAAATCCTGACCCGAATAATTGTATATTCATGCTGATTGATAGGGTCGAAGCTGGATATTTTAATGGAGAGCTTGATCAAGAAATTATCAAAGCAACATGGATAAACGAAAAGAGATACTATGTCTTGGATGGATGGATAAGGGAACACTTGCCTGATATGTTTGCAGATGTGTTGAGGGCTAGCACGGACCAGGAAAGACTTGATGCTAGAACAATTTTACTCGAAAAAATGAACTCTCTATATGAAAAAGATTTAAAAGATCACCTTTATACTGTTGTTCGTAGCACGAACATATTGTAAGTTTTATATTATGGTCGTTGTCAGACAATATCCCGATGGAGTACGTATACGCCGCTCTGCTACTACACAAATTAAAACAAGAAATCACAGAGGATAATATTTCGAATGTAATCAAGTCGACAGGCACTAGTCCGAATGAAGTGAAAGTTAAGGCACTTGTTGCAGCCCTTAGTGAAGTGAATATCGATGAAGCTCTAAAGAGCGCACCGGTAGCTGCGGCGAATATCACAAGTGCCGTCTCGACGCCATCTTCAGCTGAACCTAAGGTTGAAGAGGAAAAGAAAGAAGAAAAGAAAGAGGAAGAGGCATTGGAGGGGTTATCTGCCCTCTTTGGCTAGTTTCTTGCTGGGAATGTGAGTTAGGTAGATTATTCTAATCAAAGTAGTGCTCTTCGTGGCGATGTTATTTGCTTTGTAGATTGGTGGGTGTGGCCAATTTGCAAAGTTTATGAATATTCAGATAGCCCCTAGTGCAGTTAGTAGCCCTAGCTGTTTTTTTAGTGCAGTTACCAAATGCAGAGTGGGCGTTGATAATGCAGGATGAACACAAACCAATATAGCGACGGCTGTTGTCAATATATGTGTCTAGTGTATCATTTGTCTTATTGCAGTTACTAGGTAAGTGTGACATATCTAGTCTAGGTAACCAGTTATATCATTCAATTCAGATTGCCGCGTTCCACATGCCTAAAAACCTTTGAAATGAAATTATTCATTCCGGAAGACACCTGTTTGATTTAAATCTGATAAACAAACATCTGTTTCAGCCATGACGACTTGTTTGGCACGACCTAGCGTGACACTCATACATTCGTGTCTGAGGTGGTTCAGAACCTTTTCAGCTTTCCTTCAATTTTAATTGACTCACTTCGATGTTAGTAATCTCATCTTGATCTCCGACTAAATAGTGGATTTGCCTTCGTACAACATTTTTGCGTATACAATTAGTCTCACTGCATCCTTTTCTTTCAGACTCTGCCTGTTATTACTTATGAAAGAGCTTAACCCCTTGATGGATTCTGAAAGGTGAGGGAATCGTTTCTCCGTCTCACTCAAAATTTCCACATAATTCCGATCGGGGAAGTACATACTTTTTGCTACGTTGGCAGTGGTCTTTCGAGTTTCTTCATCAATTACTCCTTCCTTGAACGCTCTAAGAAGGTTGTACCTTATATCAATCATCGCTTCAGACTGAAGATGTCGAGTTTCTTCATTGAAAGTAACTGCAACTTCGTCATCCGCGGTAAATTTTCTCAGTTTATACAATTCAAATATTTTGCCAATGCCAATCATACCATATTTTTCCAATTCTACAGCTCTCAGAGCTCCTAGGCTCGCCGCTCCGAGAACGTGGCTATTCCTTCTTCTTAACAATTGATATACTTCAATCGGGGTAGGGGGATAATCCTGCAAAAATAGACCATCGATCAGACCCACTATAATCGGATCAGCATCGCTTAAACCCGACAGAATCGCTATGAAATCGCCCTTTTTTGCAGGGGGGCGATAGTCAGCATCAAAAATTTTCCTAGCTTTTTGGATCTCGAGGCTAGGACCCACAAAAATAATCGGCTTATCCATTAGCACAAATACGCCTTGGCTCTCCTACCCATGACTGATTTTGTGAACTTAAAAGTTTCTAGTCCGGGTACAATAGCACGAACAACAGGAATTCCAATTTCAGCGATTGTCAGGTCCACAATGATCACTTTGGTCAAACCTACTCTACTTAAGCATTTCAAAAGAAACTTGATGTCGTCGAGAATGTCTTCATTTAAATTTGATTTAATATCTGAGAATTTACTCTTTCTTTTAGAATCTATAAATTGCCAAGCCCTTTTGTCATCGGAATTATCTTGCCCATATTTTATTTTACGTAAGTCGTCCCTAGCCCCTTGGATATTGGCAGCTCTGGTTTGAGAAACTTCAGTAATAGCGCGTAACAAGGCAATTCTTGAATCAGGATGACTACCGTGGCCTTCGACCAAGTATCCATAGTCGTGGGTCAACCACTCAACGCTTGACACGTTGAATGTTGGGATGCCAATATCTGAACTTATATCCTTTATTATCAAGGGAATTCCAGCTTTCTCGAATTTTCTAACAATCATCTTTAACGGCTCAAATTCTATGTCGGATATATCAACGTCGGAAAAGATGCTTGCATCATCCTTGAACAGTTCCGTAGGTATGGGAGTCACGGGATAACCCCGCGATAGAAGTGCATTTCTTATGGACTGAATAAAGTGAAAAGGTATGCTGCTAGCCCGGAGTTGCGCCAGACTTACTGCATCACGCTCTACGACTTCGCACAACGAGTGGCATATGGCCTCCTCTAAGACGTTACCAGATGCGAGACCATTTGTATGATAGAATGCAAAGGGATTTACTGCGGGAGGTTTTGGAGAATATCTAAAAAGAGCCAATGCAGCAGGTACTAAAATAGACTCTTCACTGACCATATCAAAACCGGGAAGAAAATCCATAGTCATGTAATCTTTGTATTGATAATTGAACGGCTCTACAATTTCTTCTGGATGAAGGACATTGTGTTCTTTGGAGAGTCTATCATAACTTCCTTGGACGAGACCCCTTTGAGAACTGCTAGGAAGAGAAGAATACCTCTCGATACTTTCCATTAGCGCACTCACTTGTGCATGTAACTTTGTATGACCCTTTCCACTATAGACCCAGATATAATCTTCTGTCCCAGGCAAAACAGCGGAGTAGTTTGGAATATTTAATTTATCCATGTGTGTAATGTCCGCCAGGCGAGTTACCCCAATCCTTCTACAAATTGAAGTGGCAATACCTAATGTATGTTGAGCACTTACTGTCCTCGGACTTCCATCGACACCAATTTTTTTTCTACTTTGAAGGATCATATTTCATATTTTTGACCGAGCGGCTAGTTCTTATCAAGCTTACGAATGGTGCATTAGGAATATATACAACAATTTTGCAACCGTGGGAGTATTTGGACCCAAGACAAAAAGACGCTGAAATGATTAGTGATATTTTGCTTAGAGCAGCAAGCGAACCAGAATTTAGAAATCAGTTGGTTAAAGAGACTTCGAAGGTTCTGGAGCAATATAATATTTCACCTGAAGCCAAATCAATTATCAAAAAAAGTATAATTGATCTCACTCAATAGGTGGGCGCATACTTAAAAGATTAGGATTAATTTTAACTCCCATCATATTTGCTCGTGCTCTGGATTGAGTTCTGCATTGTGGTAAATAGTCTTAGGTATAGTAGAAGGTGCTGAAAGGATGGTCTTCTGATTCGGCTGAGTGGTGGAGGATTACAATTAGTTTAACAATAAAGAGAGGTGTACCCCGCCTCTGACCCACAGCTATTCATTGTTAGCCGTACACACGAATGTATACTTCTCCTAGTGTACTCTCTATAACGGGGTGGCTTCTTTCATTGTAGCCAACTTTTGCATACAAATACTTGAATATAAGTTTCAGTGTAAAGACATCGCTTGGGAGAGGTTCAGTTCAGCAGCGACCAACGGAACTCTTATCTTAAAAGAGGACCTAATGCTCTGCTCAATTTCGCCAATATTGCCTATGAATAATCCATCCATTATAACATCTGAAGATCTGCCAGGAATAAATATAGCATTTCGATTTTTTTTGGTAGTTATTTCCTTCCCACAACATGTTTTCAAAAAGGTTTGTACAATGGATTTGCAGCTTGTGTAGTTTGCTTTCGAATGAGCTAGAACCAACCCCAGGTTCCATGATTCTTTTGTTGTATCTTTGAGCTCGAATACTTTTCCGACTTCAAACAGAGTCTGGGGATATTCTTCATGAACGTTATGAGACAATGTTTCAATTAAGGAAGGGATGAGTGATTCTCTCAATATTTCGTGTTCGGTACTTTTAGTTTTCTCGACTCTCAATATGTGATCATGTTCAGGAATCCCCATAAATTGATAGTGTATTCTCCTGCTGACTAGGATGAAATTCATGACCTCAATGAAGCCCAACCCAATCATCGTGTCCCTCACAATGTCAAGAGAGTGGGACAGATGGTTTCTATTCCCTGACAAATCTGAGGAGAGCTTTGAAGGCTTTAGGTTATTTACCCCAAACCCTATAGCTGTCTCTTCCACTATGTCAGTATCGTCGATTATATCTGTTCTATATCTAGGGACTGTGCATTCTATCATATTATCAGGAAGAATTTCCCCGTCGAGCCTACTTCTTCTTAAACATCTTAAGATATCATATTTATTCAAGTTGAGACCAAGGAGCTTGTTGATATGGTTTGTTTCAACCTTAATTTTAGAAGAAACCATTTCGGGTGTCTCTTTACACGTTCCATCGAGACTAGTCAAGACAGATTGTATATCAAAGCCAATATCGTATAGTGTCATGCTTAATATTGAGATGATATCTTCGGCAGCCTTCAGGTTCGTTCCAGTAACCTCAACAAAAAGATTTGTTGTACCAACGTTTATTCTAGTTAAATTACTATTGATTATCGGAGGAAATGACAAAACGTTATTTTGCGCATCTAATATTATGGGATACACTTTCGAGTCTTGTAAAATATGCCCGTACATCTTGCCAGGATCTAATGTGCTCAAAATCTGACTCAAAGTGAAGCTCACAGATTCCCCTAAGGGTATGAATGAAAATTCTTTTCCTACCGTCGAATAAGTAACAGGGAATTTTATGACATCAAAGTTGTGGATCCCAATTGAAGCCTTGATTCTCTGCCTTCCAATTATATTATGAAGGTCTTCCTGCATTGTAATCAGCTGCTTAATAGCACCACTATCTAAATGGCCATGTCTAGCAATCATTGATATTATATGTGGCCTGATCTGCTGTGTAGAGGTAGAGACGTTAATGGAAGTCCCGACGCTTGTTGACATCTTGAAATCGGGTATGCCTGTTTCTATTTCAAGCAGTCCCTTAGCTGCCCTAACGATCCCATAATCAGAAGCGAAATCAGGCCTATTTGGATTGTATTCCAATCTGACAGCCATGTCATTTAGGCCTTCAATATCCAGTCCTAAAAATGGAAGAACTTTTAAAATTTCCTGCAATGTTTGTTGCGGAAAAAATTTGGCTATTCTGTCAAAGGTGAATATTACAACTGGCATCGTGCTATGCTCCTAAGCCAGCCAAGGTCATTGTTATATAGATCGCGAACGTCGGCTAAACCTAATCGTAACATTGCAATTCTTTCCAAGCCTCCTCCCCATGCAAGTACTGGATTTTCAATACCAAGCGGTCTTGTCACTTGGGGCCTGAAAATGCCCATTCCAAACAATTCGACCCATTTCTCTAATTTCTCGTTATAAATCATGGTTTGCAGCGATGGCTCAGTGTAAGGAAAGAAAGTTGGCCAGAATTTCACTTTCTTAATACCCAACTTAGCGTAAAATTCAACCTGCAGACCCATCAAATCCCTTAATGTGACAACACCATCGGTGACAATCCCTTCAACTTGGGTAAACTCAGCGAGGTGTTTATATGAAATCTTTTCATTCCGAAATACGCGGCCAATCGAGAATAGTCTAGCCTTTGTTGGCTTGTTGTCCGCAAGATATTTGAGTGTGATAGGTGTGGTGTGTGTTCTTAGAACTATGCTTCTCGCATCTTCAATATTCCATTTATATCCCCAGCCTTTATCGTGAGACATAGCGACTTTACGAACCTGATCCTCAGTAGCAAATTTGTCATCCTTTAATTTGGATATATAGAATGAATCCTGCATTTCTCTTGCTGGATGATCTTGCGGAGTGAAGAGAGCATCAAAGTTCCAGAAACTTGATTGCAATATAGGTCCACCGATTTCAGAGAATCCCAATCCTACAAAAATTTCCCCGACTTCTTTAACGAGGTTTACAATAGGATGTGTTCTCCCTGGAAGTAAAGAGCGCACTGGAGCTTCAACATCAATAGGAGATGCAATCTCATGTTGCCTTTCGACTTGAATTTGTTGCTTACGCTTAATTTGGCTGTCTGTCCCAGAGTCAGACCCAACGGCCTTTTTACCAGCTTCTACGATTGTTACGAATGATTTGTCTGATAGCTTACGCTCCTTCACGTAGTCAGAATCTCTTTTTTTGAGCGAATTCAAGGAGCGCAATTCATCAGGATCGAGTTCAGAAATTTTCAGATTTCCCATTTCCAGAAGCTTCCTTAGTAATCTTTCTTCTGCGGATAACTTGTCAGCTTCCACTGTTGGGATGAGTATCTTCTTTCCTGAAGAATCCAGCTTTTGTTCGACCCATCTGTTTTGCATGGCATGTTTGAATGCACTGTGGCTATTGCTTTGAGAAAAGAAACCTGTATTCAGAATATCTCCGATAATGTGTTTGTCACCTTTCAAGTGATCTATAAGTCTCCTTTCAGGTAAGCCGTTCCTTATAGCGAGGAATCCACTTTTACCCAATGATGCAACACTGACTTCATCAAGATAAATCAATTTTTTTAATCTCAGCCATTCTATGGCACGTCTGATCTGGTCAAGCCCAAGACCAGTGTTTTCAACTAATTCCTCAATCGATAGCTTATCATGAGCAATAAGAGCCTTCAAGACAGCTTTCTCAAGATGATGAAGAGGACTACCTGTGCTACTGGTCATTAAAAGCCAGAGAAGTCAAATGAAAAAGACTTTTTAAACGTTTAATGTTCAAAATGAACGTTGGAGCCGAATCGTCGCGTTGCAGCCACCGATCCTGACGTGACTGGATATAATGTGGGGCAATCTGATTTCAAGGTTACACCATGGGAGGTAGAAGGTGATATAGACTACAGACGACTAATGGCCCAGTTCGGTACCCAACCTATAACCTCAGAGATTATAGAAAAAATTAAGAAAGCAACCGGAGAAGTGCATCCCATGCTGAAGAGTCAGTTTTTTTTCTCTCATCGTGATCTCGATTGGATCTTGAATAAGCATGAAGAAGGAGAAAGCTTCTATCTGTACACTGGTAGGGGACCTTCAGGAATGGTACATCTAGGACATATAATGCCTTGGATGTTTACGAAATATATTCAAGAAAAATTTGGTTCAAAATTGCTCTTCCAACTCACAGATGACGAAAAGTTTCTTCAGAGTCAAGATCGCTCGAAAAGAGAGATCGAACATTATACACACGAGAACATACTCGACATAATTGCAGTCGGTTTTGATCCGGACAAAACGAAGATTATTGTGGACTCGAGAGATATTGGATATCTTTACCCTATAGCGATTGAGATAGCAAGACGGATCACCTTTTCGACCGCAAAGTCAGTCTTTGGTTTCTCAAATTCAACTAATATAGGGATGATTGGATTTCCGCCAGTACAGGCAGCCCCATGCTTTCTGCCTTCGCTCATGGAAGGCAGGCCTACCCCAGTACTAATTCCAGCAGCAATCGATCAGGATCCATATTGGCGGGTGACTAGGGATGTGGCTGGACGTATGGGTTATTACAAACCCGCGCAGATCCATAGCAAGTTCCTGCCGGGACTTGAAATGTTAGGTAAGATGTCTTCATCTAGGCCTCAAACTGCATTGCTCACAACAGATGATCCTGAGACTATAGCTAAGAAGGTTTCTACTGCTTTCACTGGTGGCCAACCAACCATAGCACTACAGAGAAAGCTTGGTGGAAATCCTATAGGATGTCCAGTATTTTGGTATTTACGATATCTATTTGACACAGAAAAAGAGTCCGATGAAAGACTATTAAAATGCAAGAATGGAAATCTCCTTTGTGGTGAATGCAAAAGTGATTTGTCAAAAGAATCCCAATCTTTCTTGCTAGAATTTAAAAGAAGGAGAGAAAAGGCAAGAGACAGTACAGAAAAGTTCGTGTTTAAAGGTGCTTTTTGAGAGGCAAATAGCATTGATAGTTGAGAAGTTCGAGTGTTATGACAAATACGAGGCTGAGAAGCTTGCCGGATTCTTGACCATGGACAAAGATACCTTTGCTTTCCTCCAAGGAATAGCCAAGGTATTTCAGAATGAAGTGGTTCTCACGCTAAAGGACAAATCATCCCATAGTGTTATGTTGAGGGACAATGGAAGTGCCCTCAGATTGAATATGGCAATAAAGGAATCTATTATACATAGGAAAAAAATCTCAAGTAATTTGAACAATAGTACGATAGAGATCACTATAAGTTGATTTAGAAGGATGGTTTGTCATACGGGAGGATTTCTTTAATAAAACCTTAACAGTCGTATGTTACAATATCATTGGCCCGTTAGTATTAAGACTTGTGTATTTTGCCTTGGGGGTCAATCTGACCAGCGCGTATTCGAGATGATGATATTGGGTTCCCATCTTCAGCTTTAACCATGTCCACTATGATGATAGCTAGTGGACTGATCCCTTTAGTGGCCCGAATTTTGTTGATCTCGTCCCCTACGGAAGCTCTTTCAGTACTAACAACCAATGCACCCACATTCTCTGATAGTACCGCAGGTCCATATGCTGAGTTGAGCTTTACGATTTGAAATTGAGGATTATTAAAATTTGATCGAATAGTGCGCCGGATGTTAGTTACTCTTTCGTCATAGGAATGTGAAACTTTTCCTTTCGCCTTTACGAATTCATCACTGGAGACTCCAATAATGACATTTGCACCAGTCTCAAATGCTTTCGAGAGTAGTGCTATGTGGCCCCTATGAATTTCATCAAAGGTTCCACCGGTCGCAACTATGTTGTACTTAAAGGTCATTATATTTTCTTGCAAATAATTGGATACTTTTGAACCGTTTTAACATGAATTTTAATGCCATAACTAACCACGACAATTAATGAATTCATATTAAAAGCCCTAGTAAAATTCTTGTATGGATTATATCATGTGCCTTTCTGGAATATTTTTACACATTGTGGCGGGCATACATTCTCACAGGCCATGCAGAAAATGCAATCTTTTTCTCTAGCCATAAATGTCTTCTTTTCAGAGCTTGGGTGGCCAGGGGTGTCCAACCACTCATAGACATTGACAGGACAAGCCTCGATACATGCACCATCTGCTATGCAGATATCATAATCCACTGTTACTTGCGTGCCCCAAATCCCAAGTTGTCCAGGAGGGTCGACAGGACCCCATACTTTTATACCCTGGAAACTACCAACTATTTGCCTCTTTGTTTTGAAATTAGGGTCGATAGGACCCTCTGCCTTTGAATAATTTGTTCCGGTCCCACTAAGTGAGATAGTAGTATTTGCCTCCAATGTAGCAACCTGAGCCTTTGGGGCAACTTCAACAGATGGCTGCATAGGTTTGGGTGAAGGAGTTGATACTGAGGTTGGTGGGATGGCTGTTGCGCTTCTCACCTTGGGATTACTAGCCATAGGTGTCAAACTCTCTAATTTCTCTATTGCACTCTCAAGTGAGATTTTTTCAGCTTTCTGATAATGAGCTATTAGCTTGTCTCCCATCTTTGTGTTTCTTATGGCTGTATCAATGATCATTTTAGCATTATTGTCTGCTTTCTGTCTATAGTTTCTAACCCAATAATAGTCTCCAAAAAATTCTAATGGCTTGATTTGATAGATCAAATCTACTACTTCGCCTGTTACTATCTCGACTGTGACATAAAGATCAGCTGACAATTTCTCCTGAGTCAACTGGTCTAGCCCATTTTCAGTCCATTTATAGGTAGCATATATTCTATCAGCGTAGAAATCCATTTTGAATCCAGAACTTTTCAGATCATTACTAATGCTAGAAATATCAGATTGCTCTGTAATCTCTACAGGCATTCTGAAAATACCTAATCTGGAGGCATGTAAAGGGTAAACGCCCCTTTTTGCGATCTCAGATAACATAATCCATACACGGTCCCTAAGCAAGGCCGACATTGAAATAGCTCTAAAGTTGAATGGCCTAAAAGGCTTTCTATTCACTAATGTCGTCGGGGCATGTCATTTCTTGGATTGCTTTGTATCTTTGCTCCATCTCCTCAGCAATTTTTACAATATTTTCAAGGCGGTATTTTGACTCCGGAAAAAACCACCTAATTCCGACCTTGTGACCAATACCGTCAACATCATGGATCATCCCCTTATCCGCGAGTACGTTGTATTTGTCATCAAAATTTCGTTCTCGAATCTCTAACCCACGTTTTGTTCTATCTTCTAATACTAGATTCGAGTTATCGTCGTGATAGATGAGATAAAATTTACCCTTTATTGGAAGAGACCTGCGAGTTTCCATTAATCTTTCCTGGCTTAACCCTGGTTATTTTTCTATTGGATTACCTATCATATTGCCCCATTCGGTCCAAGACCCGTCGTAGTTGCGAACAGAGGGGTAACCAAGAAGGTATTTCAGTACGAACCAAGTATGTGACGATCTTTCACCTATTCTACAATATGAGATAACCTCCTTATCCGGAGTGATTCCCTTTGCATGATAAATAGAGCCAATTTCTTTTATATTTTTGAAAGTTCCGTCTGTCTCATTGATTACTTGAGCCCACGGTATGTTGACGGCCCCTGGAATATGGCCTCCCCTTTGTGCATGTTCCATCGGATATTCTGGAGGGGCAGTAATTTCTCCTGAAAACTCTTTTGGTGATCGAACATCGACTAAAACAGCCTCTGCCTTTTCCATTGCCCGTTTTACGTCAGGCAAATAAGCGCGCACTCCTTCATCAGGAGGGCGTGCAGAATATTTTGAACTGTTAGAGGGCAGTGTTGGATTCTCTAGGGTGTAGACCCGTTTCTCCATTTCCCACTTCTTTCTTCCTCCATTCATCAATTTCATCTTATCATGACCATAATACCGAAACACCCAAAACGCAAAGGCTGCAAACCAATTATTGAAGTCGCCATACAGGATGAGTTCAGTATTTGAGGTAGCACCGACCTTGGACATGAGATCCTCAAACTGCCGCTTGTTAATTATATCTCTTCGATCTATGTCATTAATATCCTTCTTCCACCAGATTAAATGGGCTCCTAGTAAATGACCTTGGCGATAAGCATTTTCAGGATCATAATCAACTTCAAGAATTCGTACATTCTCATTCCCTGTACTCAAAATTTCGGCAACCCAATCAGTTTCGCATAAGACTTCAGGATGAGAATACGATATAAGATTTGACATGAGAATATTATCTTTCTATCGCACTTAAAATATTTTGCCTGAAAGAGTTATACGTATTATTTATACATGAGTTAAAAGCTCAAAAACATCTTGCCATCTTAACAATTACGAATTCGCCTTCATCAGCATAACTTGATTTGTAACGGTGGCGGTGACGTTAGAATTGGCTAACCCGCAAATTAGTTCAATAATTTTCGCGGGCGTTTTTAGTAGTGGATAGGTCAGAGTTAAAACCCAGCTATATTCACCTAATTTTTTTTTAGCACTAACTGTAAAGTATTTCAAATATATTATGAGTTATCAAAGTGAGTTGTGAACCACACGACTTTAGCAATGGTAATTGCCCTATCGGCTGCACTCGTTACAGGGGCGTCGGTAGCGATACCTTTACAGCAAGCAAACGCAAGTAGCGACCATCACAAGAAGCACGGTAATAACATAAATATTAAGACGGCTGAAAATCAGGCAAACGCATGTTCCGGAGACCTAGCATATTGCACCAATTATCTAACAAACATAAATTGTTTGCACGCGACTTGTGTAATTGGAAATATAACGCCCTGGGTTTTGGCGCTGCCATATTAAGTAGACCACTCATACCCTAAGCTCCCTAGCGCAGGAAACAGAATCATCACCTATCCTCCACTTTTTATTGTTAGTATAGCAGAACTAGCTAAAATTTAAACGAATTTCTTACTATTATATAAGTGGACACAATAAAGAGGCACTAATGCACAAACGTAATCAGAAAGCACTCCTGAACTAATTCAAAAGCTTACTCGATGGGATTGGATTTATGAAATTAAGGAGTGGACCGGGTGGGATTCGAACCCACGACCACCTACGTTTCCTCTGCTAATGCATGCAAGGCAGGTATTCTACCAGACTAAACTACCGGCCCCGAGGATATGTTTTGATGACGATATTTTTAATCTTTTATTTTTACCTTTCAATTCGTATTTTAGATTCGCTGACATCGAGCGGATTTGGGGCTGTCCTAAAGTCGAAAGATGTTTTTCTACTATCCTGAATGCATACATTTTAGTGAATAGAGATGTGCTCGGATTCTAGTATTACTCGTTTCTAGCTCCTCTTATTGCGAATTCGTGTGAAAATGGCTGGACTAAAAGGACTGTAAACTAAGACAAAATCATTTCTGTCAGTTAAGATAAGGAGATTCTCTCCAGAACGAATAAGTTGGAGTCTTTTGTGATGATGTATGTTGTCATTCTTTGGAGGAGATTCTGCAGGAAAAGTCGATAAAAGTAAATATGAGAATCTTACTATGAGTATCAGACAAACCGTCTTAGAAAGAGCAAATCGAAGATGTCAAGAATGCTCTGTGAAGTTTAGCCCTAGTATCCATCCAAGTTTTGAGCATATAAATGGATCACGGAAGGACAATCGTCCGAATAACCTGCGTGCATTGTGTCCAAAATGTTTCAAATTAGTAGAGAAAAAAGAAAATCGAAAAGGAGTATTTGGAAGTCTTCGTAACACATTGCGGCTAAAATAGAACCAAAACAAGTTCCCTAGTTACAACGTCCACGTTACCAACTTTTAGTTATTACGCTGACTTG
>AF_2010_repII_A100DRAFT_1000019_pt1 | contig 27436 bp, 25 predicted proteins | sample AmaForreplIIA100_FD_9198 | JGI IMG/M metagenome (IMG submission 9198) | reverse complement strand
ACTAACCTGATTAATCCCCGATCGTAAATTAAAAACTAAAGTGTGATTCTTTAACAACATCCTTAAAGGAAAAATTATCACAGTTGGTATAAGGCAAACAACTATAATGCCTTGTGATATATATACATGGCCGTTGACTTTGGTCCTATCGCCTCCACAGCCACCTCAGTAGGCTTTGGGGGCATAACCGGTTTTCTCATCGGGTATGCTATCAAGAAAGTTGTAAAGGTGATATTAGTAATCGTCGGACTAGTATTTGTTTCATTCGTGTTTCTCGAATACCAGAAGATCATAACGGTTAATTGGAACAAGATTCAAACGAGTGCTATTGAGGCAATAGGGAATGCCACGTCTGGGCAGGTTATGCAGGGTGGAGGGATCCCTGGCGCTGAACATATAACCACTACGATGAATAATTTCGGCATCCCTATAACTGGAAGCCTCACGGCAGGATTCGTATTAGGCTTTATGAGAGGCTAGGATGACCAGGCAAATATTTCACATTTTAGGCAGATCAATTGGAGTAAACTAAAATTCCACTCGTATCACCGGTATTATGTACTATCAACCTCTATAATAAAATCGATTTCTACTGCGCTGTCGAATGGGAGACTGTTCACGCCCATGGCAACCCTTGCATGCCTCCCTTTTTCACCGAATAGGTTTAACAGAAAATCTGATGCCCCATTAATAACTTCCGGATGGTTTGTAAAAGTAGCCTCACAATTTATGAAACCGGACAATTTAACAAACATTCTTATTTCATCAAGATTAGTAAGTATGGCTTTGAGATGCGCAAGTGCATTTATCACGCAAAGTTTAGCTGCATTTCTGCCATCATCTATAGAGATATCTCTACCTACTTTCCCCGCGAATTTGACCCTTAACGGACTCGAACCCAATTCTACAGGCAATTGACCTGATACGAAAAGAAGGTTTCCTGTCTTAAGCACTGGTACATAAGATCCTGCACTTAACGACGGTTTTTCTAGCGATATACCAAGCAGTTTCAGTTTTTCTTCGATCATACTTTTTATGACTAGTCAGTACCACTATTAATACAATGATACAAATGGTTCAAGTTGCTATGTGCTTATCGTTTTCCGTCTGCCTACTAGCCATTGATTTTCCTGAAATCTTGCGATATCGGATCAGAGCGTCGGAAAGTACGCTTTGGCCGACCTCGATACCTCATGTTAGTTGAGTCTAAAACCCGCGTCGCTAGACAGGAGGCGCTGAAGAACACTAGGAATCGTCAGCTGACACGGCGACTGGCTCTTGTAGCAGTTGTGTGGAATAACAAATCTTTTCCGAACGTCTAGCAGAACAACGATATAAACATTCATAAATTATGAATATGGAATGGTCGTCGCTATTGCGAAGAAATTCTCAGCCGGCTGAGACGAGAAGGAGCTTCGGTATACTCTTTATTGCAGTGTCAATAGCAATAATTCTGGGCACAGTTTTCAGTGAACTAGTGACAAGATATAACGTTCCTGTGTACGACCATGTAATAATTTGGCTGGTAAGCTTCGGCTTAACGTTTGGAACAATTTATCGAAAGTTTCGAAGAGTAATCATTTCGGTGCGCCTTAGAATGAAGAACAGCCTCAAATGGCCTATTACGGCAAAGATCGTAAACGGGGTATGTTGGGCTGCTCCCTTCGCATCCATAGCCGCGTTTCCATCGCTGTACCAATATCTTGTTCTTACAGGGATAGGACTCGGCAATTTTTCCACATTTCTACTAATGAAAAAATATAGCGGTTTCGAAAGTCGCGAACAGGCTATAGTCGGGCTACTTTGTATTGCTTTTATCCCTGTCACGGTCGGAGTCAGTAGTACAACGCTATTAGCCTTGAATCACAATTTCGTAACGTTGTTGCCTCGTATTTTTATAGCTTTATCTTATGCAGTTGGTGGAATTTACGCTATACGGGCAAGAGAATCAAGCTAGACCTGCCTTTCACTGTTTGCATCGAGGCCGTGGACACCATTAGGCTAGCCTAAGTTATATGAAAGATGCAGGGGGCTATACGCATAATTATAGCGATCCCACAAGGAACATCGATATTGCTTTAGTTCTTGGGGGCTCAGATCGAAGAACGACCGCGTTTTTAACCAACAAATTTTTAATTTCGCCACGTTGTCATATCTTGTGGAAAGGTCACCTCGTGTTGCTGTAGTTCAAATGAAGTCATCTGAGAACAAAGCAGAAAACCTAAAGGTATCGATAGATTTTATCAAAGAAGCGGCAAGGCATAAGGCGCGTTTAATCTGCTTTCCAGAATTTCAAATGGCATTTTCACCAACTAGTGAGCCTCCGAAAAAGTTGGTCGACATAGCCGAATCGGCGGAAACAGGTAGATTTATCTCAAAGTTATGCAATGACTGCAGAACCTGTAGGATCGGTGTTGTCTCAACGATCTACGAAAAAAGTAGCAAACCAAACGAAGACCGCGTATATGATACCGCCGTTTTGATAAACGATAAAGGAAACATCCTTTCAACCTATAGAAAATTGCATCTGTATGACGCGCTGGGGTTCAGAGAGTCACACAAGCTGCTTGCGGGGAACGCCATAGAAGATCCTAGCCAAACAACAATCGGAAAGATCGGTTTGATGATTTGTTACGATCTTCGATTTCCTGAAATGTCTAGGATTTTGGCTGTGCAGGGGGCAGAAATCCTGGTTGCCCCATCTGCATGGGTTCATGGGGTCATGAAGGAAGAGCATTGGGAGACAATGCTCAAGGCTAGAGCAATTGAGAATGGGCTGTACATAATAGCCCCGAATCAGCTGGGAAACATTTTTTCAGGCAGAAGTATGGTTATTGACCCCTTTGGTGTTGTGGAGTTGGACATAGGTAGTAGAGAGGGTATGGAGATTGTGGAGATCGACAGATCGAGGGTACGTGATGTTCGGAAATCGTTGCCTCTATTGAAAAATCGCCGAACAGACGTGTACCGCAACTATGCCAGAGCGTTTTCATAAGGCTGATTTCATCTGCTGATCCTTAATAGACAGGGGTCGTTCCTTGTCAGCTGGACTGTTGTTGGCTCACACTAGTGTAGGTTGCCAAAACTTCTGTCAAATTATACATAATGGATCATCAACTGCCCAGCTTGTCCACTGTTTGTTACCGGGGGTAACAACAGGATTACAAATTCGCTTTCTCGACCAGCTTACTGCTTCAAGTCCTAAGCTCGACTATACATATATAGACTCAATATTTGGAGCACTGACCTTTGTCTATTCTTCTCGATCTCTCTAATAACAGACCAATGACCTACGGAATAAAAAAAACTTCATGAGGATTACGACAGAAATAAAACAAAGAATTTGAAACTGTTGCTTCAATGCGTTTATACTCAAAAAACTAACGATGTGATATTTAAAGAAAGCAGATCATAAGATTCTCAGGATGAATGTAAATCTAGCATATGCTGTCTTGGCAGATTCGTACGACTATGGAGAGTTGTCGTACTTGCGCATTAAACGATTGTTCCGGGTTTTCTCGCCCGTGAAAACTATGTCTTACGTCTCCTGATATTCAAAATAACGGGACTATCCATCGTCAGTTTGATTCGCACGCAAGAGAAAGACTAGTTATCACGTCTGCGCAACAACTGCCATTAAATGCCGCCTCTAACTGATTTTACTTTTACCACAATGCAAGAATAGATGCAACAACCATTATTCCTGAACAAGTAGTATTTATTCTACGGGTAGCGAGCCAACTTCATGCTTGCCGTCGCAGCCTAGAATATGGAATTCTTACCTCGTTTTATGAATGCCGATGTCCGATGAACATTCGGATGGCATCGTGGTCAAATTCATCTCTATTGCTTAGTTCACCTTTCGTGCGGAGATACTCGAACATTTTTATTACACAAAAATATAATTTGAACAATTGGCCAACAATGTCTGTGTTCTTGGCTCTGGGAGCACGAAATACGGCAGACTTAACGAAAGTATAATCGATATTGCACTGAATGCTTCGGCAGATGCGATTGATTCTGCTGGGATAACGCCCAAAGATATCAAGGCTTGCTACATCTCGAACGTTTTTGGAGTCTCAGATAAGCAGGTACATATGGCGCCGGTCATAATGAGTAACCTGGGCGTTCCATTCGTACCGGGACTAACGATCGAATCTGCTTGTGGTTCTGGTTCTGTAATGTTTAGAGAAGCCTTCGCCAATATCGCCGCCGGGTTCTACGACTGCATTTTAGGTGTGGGTGTGGAGAAGATAACTCAGACCGGGACATTACAAAGTACGACCTTATTTTCCTATTGTTCGGATTTCTTTTACGAAGGCGGTAACGGCGCTTCGTTTCCAGGCTTATTTGCATCGATTGCAAGGTCTTATTTGACTAAATATAAGGCCACAGAGGAAGATCTCGCCTGCGTTGCTGTGAAGAATCATGAAAATGGAATCCTCAATCCTAAAGCCCACGTTAGAAAGAAAATTACGATTGAAGATGTACTGAACTCTCCAGTGGTAGCCTCACCTCTAAAGCTTTACGACTGCTGCCCCTTTTCTGACGGCGCCTCGGCGGTCATACTCTGTAGTGAGGATTTTGCAATAAGAAGCGGTCGACCGTATGTCCAGGTAGTAGGGTCAGGTAGAGGTGCATCCCCTGCTGCCGTCCACGCTCGGGAGGATATTACAACTATCCCGAGTACCAAAGCGGCGGCAAACCAAGCATACAAGATGGCTGGTATCACGCCGAAGGATATAGATTTCGCTGAAGTCCATGACTGTTTTACCATTGCCGAGATTATCGATATAGAAGACTTGGGTTTCTTTGAGAAAGGAACCGCTGCCAGGGCAGTAGCCGAAGGAGTTACTGCCAGAAGCGGGGAAATTCCCATTAATCCTTCAGGAGGACTAAAATCAAAAGGGCATCCAATAGGTGCGACGGGGATAGGCCAGGTAGTAGAGGTTTTCGAACAACTTACGGGTAAAGCCGGGGAAAGAACCATAAAGGATGCAGAGCTCGCGCTTACTCATAACTTTGGGGCTACTGGTGCAAGCGCCGCTGTCCACATATTTAAGAGGGTCGAGTGAATGGACCCTCCGCAAGCGAGACAGGAGCAACAAGGTCGCAATCCCCGTGAGATGTTTATTGTTGCTGCCCGCAGGCATAGGCTACTGTCCAATAAATGCTCGCGATGCGGGCACCTTATGCTCCCTACAATATATTATTGTGAAAAATGTTTTAACAGAAAGTTTGAAAGTTTCGAAATAGAAGGAACAGGCAAGGTCGTTACCTACACTATCCAAGCCGTATCACCAGAAGGTTTTGAAGATATTGGCTCATATGCTTGGGTTGTATTTGCAGTGGATGGGACAAATTTCAGTGTATCGGGCTGCCTCCCTGGAATAAGGTCTTCGTCGGATCTACCGATCGGATCGAGGATCAAAGTGTCAGATTATCACCCTAAGCATGGTCTAATTTTGCAAAAAGTTTAGCCTATCTCCTTTAGTGTTACATTTAGGTTGTATGTTTTTTACGATATGTAGTAACTCGCTTATAGCTCAATTAAGGACGAAATTTTATGAAAACGATCTACTGTCTACCTGGTAGATTAGCTCTTTAACAGCTCTTTGTATATAGAGTTTAACGCTCGGCCTTAACGCTTTTCTGGACGAACCGGAAACATCCAGTATGGATCAGCATCAGCAACAATTCAAATGCGATATCGAACGAGCAACAACAGTAGTCCACAGCCAACTGACAAGATTAAGGACCCTCAACAATAAATTCTCGGCGATTGAGAGCAATATCAGACATCAAATTGAATTAAATATAAAGTCTGGCAACAATTCACGAGCCAAAGCTCTCGCAGTTGAGTTATCAAATATTCGTAATGTTCAACACACGTCCCAAAATGGAGCCCTTGCTCTAGAGATTATGCTAATTCGCTTCAGTACTATTACCGAATTTGCCATAGTTATGCAAACAATCACTCCTACAATCGGATTGATCAAGGACATCCAAAAAGACATCTCTAAAGTGATCCCAGCTGCTTCAAGCATGCTATCAGAAATGAAAATGATGACTTCTGATGTCTTGTGCAATTCGACTATTAAGTCAGATATCGGAAGTAATATTTCTGCACCTGTCGATCAAGATGCTCTTTCGATCCTAAACGAAATAGAAGGTGTCCTAGAGAATGAGGCTAAAGCAAAGCTCCCTGAAGTCCCAACAACTGTTGTGGACAAGCGAGTGAACAAGGAAATATTAGATGAGGAAACGATCATAGGTAAGACTCGAATAATGATAGAAGGTTAAATCTAGTCTTTTAGAGCACAGTTAGGTCGTGCTATATCGTTAGTAAAATATAATTTACAAAGTAGTTTTAATCAGTTGGCCAGAATATCGGGTGCAATGGAGCGATTGAGTCACGATAATTATCCAACTGAAACGGAATCGACGCGAGAGGGAGTGTTGGAATCCGCCTCAAAAAGAGTTAGGATGATTTTTTCTGTCATGGCCAGTCCCAACAGAATTGACATTCTTCGTATTCTGAATTCAAAGGGCCCACTCACATATTCAGAACTGAAGTCTCTTGCAGGTTTTAAATCGAAAAAAGAATCCGGAAAATTCGCATATCACTTAAGGAAACTTCTGAGACAGTCACTAGTAGCCCTCAACAAAGCCGAGCGTCGTTACACGATTACCAATCTTGGAAAGCTTGTGCTGAGCCTCGCCCGGCAGATCGAGGAAAGATCGATAATTGAAAGTGGTAAAATGTATGTCAGGACCAGAACGCCCTCCATTGAAGAATTTAACTCCAACAAGATAATCCAGTCGTTAGTGAGGGAGGGGAACATGCCTGTAGAACAAGCCCACAAAATAACGGAAGAAGTTGAGAATAAGATTTACAAATTTCAAACAGTTTATCTTACATCATCACTCATTAGGGAGACCGTAAACTCTGTTCTAATCGAACACGGACACGAGGAGTATCGAAATAAGTTAGCCAGGTTAGGTTTACCCGCATCTGACATTGTGGAAATGTTAACCAATACAGATGGTGCCGGTAACGGTCTTGAAAGCTTCTTGTCGAAGGCTTCCCAGGCGATGTTCTCGGAATATTTGCTGATTAATGTTCTTCCGAAAGATATCGCAGATTTGCATTTGGCTGGTGAAATGAATATTTCTAACAGCGGCACGTGGGGTTTGATCCCAGACACGATCTTTCTAGATATAGCGGAGCTTCGGCATGATCCTCTCGATCTTAAAGGGAAGTTTCTGAATATATCGAGAATAATTTCGCCTAACGCTGATAGCTCGAACGACTTTGAAACTTACTTGTTCACGCTCATTTCTCTATTGAGTAGAGAAGCTTCGAGAGAGGTTGTTCTTGAGGGTATTATTCCTCATATTTTAAATCAAACTAGAGAACCAGCTGAAGTGTCTTCCCGATTTGGGAAAGCTCTCGTGTTGTCTTCAGCAGCTCCAACCTTCACCTCTCCAGGCCTACCTATCGCTACGATAGCTGTCCCATCTGATCAGTATGATGTTACTTCAGTTGCCGCCTTACTACGAGGTTATCAGAGTTACATAGAGTGTACTCCTAAACCGCGCGTAGCTGTGTCGTTGATTTATAGAGACATTGATAATCAACGCAGTCAAGTTAATTCACTTTTAGGGCAGATAGCGGCCATAGTAAGAAGTGGTGGCATAATATCCACTTCATGTAATGATGGGGTCAGAGCGACTACCGGAATACGAAAATCAGTAGGAGGAAACCCTTCTGGCATTGTCCTTGCTCTGCAATCTCTATCAATTAATCTACCTCGACTTGCATACCAATCTAATAAAGATGAAACGTATTTCCGAGCAAGACTTGCCCTCATGATCAAGCCTGCGCTGGCTGCTCTATCTATAAGGAAAAGGGCCATAGGAGACCTCATTAGAAGAGGCACGCTACCAACCCTCAGTGGCAACACGCAGTTTATCGAGAGTGGGATGACAAACAATATAATTAATCTTATTGGTGCGCAGGAGTCTGTGTATGATATTTTGGATCACAGCCCAAAAAACGACGGTTCGGAGATCTTGCAAAAGGTACTGAAGACTTCAGTGGACATTGCTAACGATCATGGTAGACAGTTAGGCGAGAGCTCCGTTGGAGTTGCAATGATAGAAGATGACAGCGCCGCTAGATTTGCTGCATTGGATTCCGACAAATATGGCAGAGCATATTTGCACCTAGGTGGACGGGGTGCTAGCAGTTATTCACAAGGGTTAACCTTAGATGCAGAAAAACTATTATCAGCCGATAATACTCTTCGTGGCGCGTTACTGGAAGAATGTCTTTCAAATGATCGTCTTCTCAGTGGCGGCTCATCGGTAACGCTCGACGTAACCAAGCTCGGCTCTGATCACCTGTCCGTGGAGAAAGCAATTGAAATTGCGTCGGGCATTCCGTTTTTTCATCCCGTGATGAAGCTCCAAGTTTGTAGTAACTGTGGGAAAAGGTCGGATTCGGCGGTTATTGAAAGATGTGGCTTCTGTAAGTCACCATACACGGTGCGAATTTACTGACACCGTATGTGAGCGGCTGCGCTCATTTCAGGTAATGTGTAGATTCTCTTTGTCATACACACCGAATAATATTTTTTCAGGAACCTAATATTTTTAAATATATTCAGCCTTCCGTTATATCGCAATGGCTGGCGTTACCGAGTTCAATGATACGAACGAGAACTTCATCATTCATATTCGAAAAAGAGATGGGAGAGAAGTGAGTTTCGAACAATCTAAGATATCGGATGCTATCTACAAGGCCCTGGTGGCTACCGGCAAGCCTGATTTTCCGCTCTCAGAAAGGCTAGCCGCTAGAGTGGTGCAAAAGATGCTCCACCATGGATACGGGGAGACCGAAATCCCAAGCGTTGAGGATGTTCAGGACATGGTGGAATCCATACTTATCGAAGAAGGTTTGTCCGAGACTGCAAAGGCTTACATTCTCTATAGGCACGAGCGACGTAAAGTACGTGACGAAAAGATGAAGATCCTCAACAAGAGGGTCCTTGATGAGGTTGACAAAGCGTATGACGTTAATTCTCTCAGAGTACTGGCTGCTCGATATCTTCTGAGGGACGGGAATAACGATATTATCGAGGGTCCAAAGCAAATGTTTGAAAGAGTAGCTGTTCTGGTATCGATTCCAGATATGGTGCATGATTCTCGAGTCTTCTCTCTGGAGCCTGACAGGAAATATGAGCAAAACATAGAGGAAGCGGAGGAATATTATTACAAACTGAATGATTTTGATCTGAAGTTAAAGATCGGCGAATATTATTTCAACAAGTATCATTTTGAAGCACTGATTAGAAATTATGTTGATCTTGCNAAAGAAGGCCACATGAAACTCTCATTTAAGAATTTACTCAGGCTAATAGCTGAAGGTAAATTTACAAAATACGAAGAAAGGATCATAGAATATTACAATTTGATGGTATCTAGAGACTTTCTTCCAAACACGCCTACATTAATGAACGCAGGGGCGCGACTCGGCCAGCTCTCCGCTTGCTTTGTTCTCGATATGCCAGACGACATGCAAGGAATTATGCGATCGTCTACTGATGCTGCCATGATTTTCAAGTCAGGTGGAGGTGTTGGCATAAACTATTCCGAATTAAGGCCCGAAGGTGACATCGTGGCTTCAACCTCTGGTGTTGCGTCTGGGCCAACATCATTTATGAGGATTATCGATAGTATCACAGAGGTCGTTAAACAGGGCGGAAAGCGAAGAGGTGCAAATATGGGTATCTTAGAGGTATGGCATCCAGATATAGAAAAGTTCGTAACAGCGAAAACCAAGCCCGGGATATTTGAAAACTTTAACGTGAGCGTCGGTGTATGGGGCGATTTTTGGCAATCTTTGGTGGCCAACGAGAAAGACCATAGATATACCTTACGCAATCCCAGAACACATGAACCTCTAAAACAAATTGATTCGCATGCTTTAATGGATTTGATTGCATTCAGTGCTTGGAAGAGCGCTGAACCGGGCGTAATTTTCTTTGACAATATAAACAAGTATAATCCATGTGCCAACCCTAAGGGCGGACCGCTACGAGCGACAAATCCTTGTGGTGAACAATCACTCTATCCATATGAATCCTGTAATTTAGGTTCGATAAACTTGGCGAACTTTGTAAAGCGCAAGGCGGATGGGATTTATGAATTTGACTGGCAGAGATATGAACAAGCGATTAGACTTGCTACGCGGTTCCTGGATAATATAATCGATATAAACAAGTATCCTGTCTCTGAGATCGATACCAATACTAAGCTTACGAGACGAATAGGCCTTGGCATCATGGGTCTGGCGGATCTCCTTTTCTTGCTGAGGATTCCCTACAACTCAAGGACTGGGTATGAATTCATGAATAGACTTGCAGAAGCCATGTCGTATTTTAGCATGGAAGAAAGTGTTGCGCTATCTAAGACGAGAGGTCCGTTCCCACTGTTCGAGCATACAGACTACGTTAAGGGGGAGATCCCTGTTGCAGGATACTATGAGCTCTCAAAAGAAACGCACACTTGTGATTGGTCTTCTCTGGTGGAGAAAATTCGGAAGAATGGGATCAGAAACTCATGGACATCAACTATTGCCCCTACAGGTACGCTGTCAATGATCGCAGATACTTCTAACGGGGTTGAACCCATATTCGCAGTGGTATTCGAAAAGCGCGTAACTGTAGGAAGATTCTTTTATACTAATCGCGTCTTCGAAACCGCATTGAGAGAGAACAGCATACACAACGATGAGATACTAGGCAAGATTGCAAACAATTATGGTTCGGTGCGGGGACTTTCTGAAGTCCCTGAATGGATCCAGAAAATTTTTGTAACTGCAATTGATGTCCACTGGATCGACCACTTAATCGCGCAAGCTATATGGCAGAAGTGGGTTTCCAATGCGATTGCTAAAACAATCAATATGCCTGGAGACGTACCTCCGGAAGACGTAAAATATGCTTACCTCCTCTCACACGAACTTGGTCTTAAAGGAGTTACGGTATACAGAGATGGTTCAAGACAGGAGCAAGTTCTACACATCACCGGTGAAAACAGTAAGGAACGACGATTCATCGTAGTACCCAGTCGATATGCGGTTGATTATGTACGCGAAAATATTTCGGAACCTTATGTTATATCGGCACTTGAAGGCTTATTCAGGGATATTTGCATCCCAGAATTCGAAACCAAAGAAAATGAAGGTGTAATTGAACAACGTCAAGCATCGGTATCAGAAGCTTCTAGCACTGCTATACAACCTCCCATGTTAGGCTCTACTGGAGGATTAAGTGAGAATGGACTTTGCCCATCTTGTCGAGCAAATCTAATAATAACTGAAGGCTGCGATATGTGTATAGAATGCGGCTATAGCAGCTGCATTTCTGGATGATAAAATAAGAAGCGCAGAGCAAGGCTTATGAATTGGTTCCTGAATTTTTCGACTGCGGTTTAGTTAAAGCATATACTACATATCCCGATAAAGACTTTTTAATTTTGCCCTTATAGTATTGATCATGGGTAGAGCCAAGGATGATTCGTACAAATCGGACGAAGAAAAGTTGCCTGAATGGGCAGAACACGAGATTAGGTCAGTACAATTTGCGGGTGAAGAGGTTCTTTCAAGAACTGGGTATATTCTGGACACTTATAAGAATGACGATAAAATTGATATACAGCTTTATGAAGCTCTTCCTGACAACAGAACTATTATTGAAGGTTTAGATATTCCTAATTATATTAGGTTTGATGATTTTAAGAAAGGGTTCGTTTATGAATTCAAGATAAAGATGTTCAAAGGCAGCTTGAGTTCAAGGCTTGTCGATTTGTTGAGGAAACGGTTTTCACTCGACATGGATGCGATCTATCGTTTCGAGCTTAAAGAGTTACAACCCATGGAAGTAGAGTCGGATGCTTCTCCGGCTGCGCCGAAATCCGGTACCGGCGAGGATACCGAAGAGGTGTAGATTACAGCTCCATTCTACAGTTCGCCTTATGAGAATCGTTTTCGATTACTTCTAAGATTAATCGCCGCTTCTAAAAAAGATTCATCGCGTAAGCTTGCAACCTGAAGCTCCTAACGAGAGCCTCTTCTTCGGTAACAGGGGGAAGAAAAATTTATTCAATAATAATGTTTTCACTTTGTCTTGACCCCAAATCTTCTTTGTGCTAAAAGTCGGACTTTCTTGTTACTGCGAACCGTAAAACTCAAAGGTTCTGACTTTTGAGGTCTTTGTATGTTATTAAAATAAATGTTCATCATCGAGAATGCTTCACTATTTTCGAAGTGTCTCTATATCGATGACCCTACATATTGAAATTAACAAATTAATATGTTATTTTCCATGCCGTGTCTCCGCACACCTGCGATGTCGAATTAAGTTCTGGTCTCATCAGCACCAGTCCTCTCGTTTTTATTACCGAGATGCCACAGCCTTCTTTTCTTTGATATAGTATTAATCGAAATTTTGACCATTGTCAGCCTCATGAGAGCGACCCACATAATTAGTAGCGGCACGTGATAAGAAGCAATTCTCCACGCTATGATTAAACTGAGATGCGAATCATTAACCACATTTTTGAAAGAAGGTATACCTGTCTCATGAGAAGTATACGCCCAAATCCCCAATTCTGCAAGTCCAGAGCCACCGATCGTAATTGGTAAAGTCGACAATGCAGTAGATGCTGATGTTGCCATCAGTGACTCAAATAAACCCAACTTAAAGCCAACAGAATTGGCCAAGATCATGAAGGAAACACCCTGCAATAAGAACGCAATGAATGTTATCGCTATTCCGAATGCGAAAGTTCTGACTGCCCTTTCGGAATTAAAATTCTCTCTACTCATTTTACACAGATCAGCTATGGCGCCATTCGTTGTTGTGATAATTCTCTCTGCTTTTTGCTTGGCAAGGAACTTTAGCAGCAGACGTGAGAAAATAGATGGCAATCTAATTGTCCGCTTTGCCGAAAACACCAACAGAAGAAACCAAAAGGCAAATGTCGGGAGTGCTACTAGGATCACTGCAATCCCGATAAAGTTGTTGCCTCTGTAAATTGCAAGGGCACCTGCAATGAAAGCAAGCATCGTCCCCACAAATACGTCTGCAACAATCTCCATTGTAGTAACCCAAGCGGCATTCCCTGCCGGAACACCGTTCTTGGTTAAGAAGGCGATTCTGACTATTTCTCCTCCCACGTAAGAGGGGGTCGTTTGCGTTATGAATTCGCCTGCCAGTCTAGCTGATATTATCTTCCTAGTCGAGCTTACGTCGCGTCCTATGAACTTGCGGATAAAATAGTCAAAGCGAAGCGCCTGTAGCATGATTCTGCCTATAACAGAAGCAGAAGACAATATGAAGGGAACAACTCCTACTGCGAGTATACTAGCGGGAGAGATATGCGTAAAGAAAATCATTAGAATCAACGGAATAACACTTGCAGGTATTGCGAACAATCGCCAGTTCAAAAGCGATCGGTTAATTGATAAAACATGGACATATAATAATTAATGGAAGCTAAATTGATCTTGTTACGACTATACCTCATATCGGTATATCCTTGCCACCTCTTCACCAATGTTGCCAGATGTTAGCTATTCTTTAAACCAAGACCTGAAAAACGGAAGGCGATTAGATACCAGTAGAGGGAATTTAATGCGAAAATCATTTTATTTTCAGAATAAAATGATTCTTTTCTATAGATTTACTAGAATTTGGAACGCAAATATAGGATAACGACTTAATGATTCATCTATTGGTGAGTGCGATATTTATTACCGGTACGGCAGGATCTGGAAAATCCGTTTTGACATCCAGATTGCTTCGTTGGTATATTGATCACAAATCCTTCCCAATTAGCATCAATCTAGACCCCGGAGCAATAAGACTGCCGTACGAACCCGACGTAGATATTAGAGATTACATCGACATAAATATGCTGATGGAAACTTATGATCTTGGACCAAACGGGTCTTTGCTGATGGCGAGTGACATGATTGCCACTAGGCTGGAAGAAATACAGCACGAAGTAAATAGTCTAAACCCTGATTTTGTCCTAGTTGATACACCTGGACAGATAGAGCTATTTGCTTTCAGAGCGAGTGGCCCATATTTCGTAACGAATTTTCAATCTGACAACAAGGCCACCCTTTTCTTGTACGACGGTGCCCTTGTTTCGTCTCCGATCAACTATGTGTCAGTAGTATTGCTGGCGTCATCAGTAAGATTGAGATTAAAAATCGCCCAATGTAATATTCTGACAAAAAGCGACTTGATAGTTGACAAATTGAAACAAATTCTCCAGTGGTCATCTTCTAACCTAACTCTCGAATCTTCTCTTAATAGTGAGAGGGATGTTGAATACTCTCTTCTATGTAAGGATCTGCTGAGAAGCGTGAGCAAAGTGGGGCTCGTGGAGAACCTCATCCCGATCTCGAGCTTGACGATGGATGGCATGGTGAATCTGCTTGCAGCGTTAACGAGAATTGTCAGTCAGGGAGAGGAAATTAAGGAATGATACAGAAATCAAGTGGTTATTCTTGCACGGCTGCCGCGCCTTGCTCCACAGCCAATTTGGGACCAGGCTTCGACGTATTTGGTCTGAGTCTTGATGTATTTGAGGACAAAGTCAAAATAACTTCGCGTCTGGAACCGTCGCAAAGGATAACTATCAGTACTCTAGGAAAAACTCGAACCACTGTACCCTTGGGCCCAGATGATAATTGTGCGGGGGTAGTACTTAAAAAGATGTCGGATGATTTTGGCATTAGTGACAGTTTAAGTGTTTACCTAGACAAGCAAGTACCGACTGGTATGGGGGTGGGGAGTAGTGCTGCCTCGTCAGTAGCCGCTGCCGTCGCATTCAATCGGTTATATGATCTCAAAATCGACAAAACAAAATTGATAGAATACGCAGCAGAAGGCGAATTAGTGAGTGCCGGAATCAAACACTATGATAACGTTTCGAGTTCGTTGCTGGGCGGATTTGTGATTGTTAGAACGAGTCCGCAACTGGAGTTTATCAGAATAGATCCTCCAAAAGATCTAGTAATGATAATTGCTGTCCCATCGATAAAAGTCCCAATCCGGAAAACCGAAATCGCAAGACGCGTGCTGCCTAAGGTAGTTCCATTAAGGAACGTGATTCAGAACGTTTCTAATGCTTGCACCATTGTCTCAGGCTTCCTTCTAAAGGATGTCGAAACGATCGCCAAAGGAATCGACGACATGATAGTAGAGCCGCGGAGAAAAGAGTTGATCCCAGGGTATGATAGGGTAAAAATGAATGCTCTAAGTGCAGGAGCCCTTGCCGTCACGATTAGCGGTGCGGGCCCTTCTATGATTTCATTTTTGAGAGATGACAAGGAAGCAATAGAATGTGTAGCTCATTCAATGACCAAAGGGTTTAAGGAAGCAAACATTCAGAGCAGAACACTTACATGTCACCCAAGCAAAGGAGCGAGAGTTCTTGAGGCTCCTCCGAAGACTTCAGCCAATGAACGGTCGATCTAGCTCATTTCTTTCCTTTATTCAAGAAGGCAGACATCATCTTCTCCCTGTCTTCATGAGCGAAACACAACGCCCAGCCATAAATTTCTAAACGCAGGCCTGTGGCTATATCTGCATCCATAGCCTTGTTTAGCAGCATCTTGCTGGTCTTAATGGCGTTAAAACTATTTTTTGTGATTTGCCTTGCCATAGATAGACATTCTTCCATAAGCTTCCGATTCAAAAGGCCGGCGACCTGACCGGACCGCTCTTTCTCTTTAGCTGGGTCCCCCTTGGGTGCATCGGGGGGCAAAACATCGTCAGGCCCTAAATCAACCACCTTATTAACTAATCCGATTTGTTCCGCCTCGGAAGCTGAGACCATTTTCCCCGTAAATATCAGCTCTTTAGCCTTCGCGGGGCCTACAATTCTTACCAATCGCTGGGTACCCCCCCATCCAGGGGGAATACCAATGGTTACTTCCGGCTGTCCTAGCTTAGCGTTGCTGGATGCTATTCTAATGTCGCACGCCATAGCCAACTCACAGCCTCCCCCTAAGGCGAAACCGTTAATAGCAGCGATAACTGGCTTCTCCAATCTCTCTATTTTGTTAAGAACTTCCTGTGCCGAGGAAGCGTATTTCTCCGCCATGATAGGGGTGATATTAACCATATAAGAAATATCCGCACCTGCCGAAAAGGATTTTTCTCCAGCACCAGTAATAATCACAACTTTTATGCCGTCATCAACTGCTACGATGTCGATAGTACGTGACAATTCAAGAATGACGTCGGCATTGAAAGCGTTAAGCGCTTCTGGCCTGTTAATCTTGATAATAGCAACCTCTGACTGAGGTTCAAGTTGTATGTATTTCATTGAAGACATAAATGTCTAGAAGAAACTATTTGGTTCACTTAAACTTTCTTGACATCATACCAAAGAGGTGCCAAAACATCATTCGCTATAACTTGGGGATTATGCAATAGCCTACATCACGATAATTGGGAGTATAAGCCTAAGTTTATTAGATTAAGGGAAACGAACCTAACCGGGCGAAGAATTATGTCCCTCTTACGCACCAGCCATGCCGTTTCTAAGTTCGATCCCCCTGTGATCGCCCGTCTGCGTTGCCGACATTTCGGCAGCCTCCTTATGCATCTCTGATAACGCGCAGCCTACCTGGTTTTCTGGCTTACCTCTTCTCATCAATCCCCTATAGAGTCCAGCCTCTAGCGTTTGGCCATGCGTTTTTTCCCACTCTTCTACCGGGATACTAAATTTCTTTTGAATTCTATCCCTGTACCACTCCGGGATAACATTAAAGGCACAGAACGGAATAATTCTGAGGTCTGGAGTCAAGTAGTGAATATCGCATCTCTGCAGTCTTTCAAGATCCTCGTTGTACTTATCTTGGAAGTGCATCATTCCTAGGAATAAGGATCTTCCATGCCACGAACCGACTGAATCAAAGTTTCGCTTTAGCAATATACTTGAGAACATCTTTGCTAGGTCCAGACCGTGTGGTTGCTTGCTTCTGTCAACAAAGTGGTTCAGCCTCCTTACTAATTGTAACATAGTCCAGTACCTATTAGCACCTGATTTGATTTCTTCAGCTTTTTCCTCAAAGTACTCGAGTAGACCTTTAAGATCAACAAAGGAGGTGAGAGGAACTAGTCGTTTTGTGAGCATGTCCTCAAACACGTAAGTGCCAGCACCGCACGCAAAGTGAATCGAAAGCTCGTATTTGGGTTTCTTGCTGAACGCTTCGATTACATTGGTTAGCGGCATACATGACGGAACTGGGAACCACGCTTCGCTAGGGATCTCGCCATTGGTTTGTTCCTCGATTCTTTCGATACAATCAGGAATTGTTATTCTGTATTTCTCACGTTCTTTCTTCGTCATTCTTCCAGTCAACGACACAGGCTGGAAGTTGACGGCGTGAACTACATCCATGTTCTTTTGTGCATACCGGATAATCCCACCAAGTTCATGGTCATTTATCGACTTGATAACGGTTGGGACAAACACTACGGTCATGCCACACTTTCTAGCAGACTCTAAGGTATATGGCGCTTCCCAATGGTTTTTGGGATTAGTCCTAGGGGTAACGCCATCAAACGAGAGATAAAGATTACTTACACCCGCCGATCTTATCTGTCTCATAGTCTCAGGCGAGAGCGCTAATTTAATACCATTTGTATTGAGCTGAACATGATCTACACCTTCTTCCTTCATAATTCTGATAATCTCTGTAATGTCATCTCTAAGCATTGGCTCGCCGCCGGTAATCTGGATAGAGTTACCTGCGATAGGCCTTTCGGCTTTCAGTGTTTTCATCATTGCTCTAATTTGTTGATGGTTCGGTTCATAGAGATATGCGCCTTCAAGGCCCTTCTTCACATAAAAAAAGCAATACCAACAAGTCAAATCACATCTGTTCGTAATAATCATGTTAGCTAGTCCGGAATGTGATAGGTGATTTGTACACAAGCCACAATTATTGGGACATGAACACTTATCTATCATAACATTAGGAGCTTTAGCACCCTTCCCGTCCATCCAATACGTGCTGAATTTCTTGTACATTTCGAAAGATCCGAAATAAAGTTCCTCGCATTCCCCATGAGTTGGACATGTCTTTGTCATGTACACTTTTCCCTCCCTTTCGAATACCTCAGCATCAAGGATCATGTTGCAATCAGGACATATGCTCTGGGTGTACCTTATTGATCTCCTCGGCGAGGAGGTCTTACTTACCATATTTGAGATTTGTATAAGCTCCATGTCTACTACCTATCCTGCACTCGCGACTTGTTGACCTCCGTACGTATATAAGTATAACCTAACAAATCCTACGGTGATTAGTTACTTTACGCTATGCGAAAGGAATAAGGAAAAATCTGTGCTCTTAATCTTTCAGCGCCTAAAGTGTGAGCGAGAGATTAGCAGAAAAAACTTGGTAAGGTTACTCTCTTTGTCGATTTCTGCAGGACGTATAGACTCCTGAAAAGGAACTACTGACGCGGCCCATAGCTGCGGTCATCCTCTTGTTAAGTCTTGTACTGACGCATGTTCAAAGAGCACTATGACATAGAACCCCTTTCAAACCAGGGTCGTTTTACTAGGGTAAATAGTATCAACGTTTGACAAAGTATACGGCTTCTTACCTTAATTCCTTGGTCTAACTACGCTACATCTAATTATTCCTTGTACCCGGCACATAGAACATACTTATATTAGTCATTATCGGATTTTTCAGAGTCAGATGAATATTAGTGACAGATCAAGGAAAGCTATGGAGAGCCTTGGCTTGACTGGCTATGAAATCAAAGCGTATCTGTCTCTTGTAGAAATAGGTTCAGCATCAGCGTCTGACGTTAGCAAGAAGTCAGGAGTACCTTACTCAAAAATATATGAGGTTCTTAACAGCTTGGAAGATAAAGGATGGGCGGAGTCAGACCGTTCCAGACCCCAGAAATTCTTTCCAAGATCCCCTCAAACTGGACTCGAAGCTATGAAAATGCGGATTGAAAGTGGCATTAAAGATAATGAAAGCTTAATCATGCGTGAATTGATGCCTGTTTACGAAAAAAGAGGTATCCGAGAAAAACCTGAAATCTGGGTCGTCAGGGGTATATATAATATAGCAGCCAAAGTCAGCGAGATCATTCAAACCTGTCAGCAAGAATTGTTAATTGCTATACCGAAAGTAGCTGAAGATATCGCAAGACCGGTACAACCAATGCTAAGGATGCTTCACGAGAGAGGAGTAAAGATAGTCGTCCTTGTATCCGAAGAAACCAGCGTGGACACGGTTAGAGCGATATCCAGAATTGCCGACGTTAGATTAAAAAACAACTTGTTTGGCGGTGGAGTCATTGGCGATAGTAGGCAGGTCATGATATTATTAGGGGAAGGGAGAATCGATAACGGAAGATTCGAGCCAATCGCAATATGGGCTGAGCACGCTGGCCTCGCAGGGTTTGCGAAGGACTACTTTCATTATCTTTGGGCGGATGCAACTAGAAAACAATGACCAGCTTTACTACGAAAAAGTAAAATAGAAAAACTGATACTCTGGTACTTTGCGTCTTTTATAATCTATCATTGTTTATCAGCTTTACATTGACGGCTTTAACGAGCCGCCCTAGATCGGACATATAGCTAGTAGGAATACCCGACAGAGAATAAGAACAGCGACGTGGATTACATTTCCAGAGTCGACGTGAACAGCCCAGTGCCGGGATGAACAAGTGATCGATATTTGGGCTGCTATGGTGTGCGACGCTGATCGTAGTCCGTGTTCCAATTGAGAGTAATGATAGACTTGCCGGTATGGCTAATTATATTCCGGACATATCTGATCGACGCCTATACCAACGTTCGGAAGGAAATGATCAGTATATCGTCGCAGAGTACAAATGATCTGTCTTGGGAGAAAGGGCTCCTTTTTTATATTCGATGATCGAGAGTTCAGAAGGACAAGCGATGACGAAACTAGCCCTACTGAAATATTGGATGAGGTAGATCTTGAGTTAGGAGTTTGTCCGGTCGTGCTTAGTTGATCTTCACATTTTTAATCTTCGGCTGTCATTGTTCCTGAAAAGGTGATTCACGTTACCTTTTCATAAACTTGATATGCTTCTACGTGTTCTCATCATCGTTATGGTTAGAATTGAAACTACAGCTTCTCTCGAAAGTTTTCGAAGATTTATCATCATCAGTACTTGTCGTTCGTTTATTCCTGAAAGCTACATGCGTGACTACGAAGTGTTTCCAGAGCGTGAAGAAGGACCAGGCGAAATTTACATCGAAGCTGCTGATAAGGTGACTTTAAAAAAAATGCGGGAAATGACATTTGTGAACGCAAAGGAGGTCCTAGGAATAATTTATTCCTCGAAGAGTGGAAATACGCAACTAAAGTGGCGACAAACTAGAAGAAGGTCAGGGAAAGTTCAGGGGGACGCTTCGGCTAACGCTTTGGTGAATTTGGTAGAAGCTGATGTATTGACACAAGAATGGGTCGACAATTATCTGAAATTAGCCCAAGCAAAGGAAGAGAATTCATCTTCAATGTCCAATAAAAAAATAGCATAGGTTGCATCAGTATTTTAAAAAACCACAGGAATTCGAACCGAAATATTATGATAGTCAAAGAAGTCAAAGGGATTTCTGGCAAAGGATTTATCGTCGTTCCACAAGATGCGGATGATCTCTTCATTATAAGAAGAACGTTAGAAAAAGGAGATAGCGTCACCGCAAATACAACTCGACTTATCAAGCACATCAGACAATACGGAAGACCTGATAAGGGGGAGCGAGTCAAGATACGCGTCTCCCTTAGAGTTGAGAACACTGGACTATATGATGCTGTAGACAGATTAAGGATAACGGGTGTCATAACGAACACAGACAATGAGCTTGTGCCCAAAGGAACTCATCATTCTATGACAGTTCGGATCGACGATACAATAATGATCCAAAAAGAGAGAAAGTGGCATAAAAATGAGCTAGATATTCTTACCAGCTCAGGGAAGACTGAAGATTTCCTTTTGGTTGCGATCGATACACAAGAAGCCGCAGTCGCGAAAGTTTCGGGAACCCACTTAAACGTAATTCCAAATATATATTCTTGGCAAAGCGGGAAACGTTACAACTCGTCTAGGAAAAGTAGCCCTGACATAGAGAACTTCTTTCGCGATGTGGCATTTGCCATCCAAAGTGGTATGAACATCAACAGTGCAGGTAGGCGCATTAGCATACTAATATTTGGTCCGGGTGAAACTAAGCGCAAACTCTTTAATTTCTTACGCAATGAGAAATATCAGTTTGAAGGTGATCTGCCGAAATTAATTGATGGTGTCGATGTGGCCGGGGAAGATGGCATACACGTGTTCCTTCGCTCGCCTGCGTTTAAGGAAGCGATGAATTCGAGCAAACTCGCAGCAGTCACTTCGATAATAGACGAGGTGTTAAGACTCGTTCACACCGGTCAGACTAAGTTCGCGCTAGGAGTCGAAGAAGTTGCTCGCGCAGCATCACTAAAGAATATCGAAGGTGTAGTAATTTCAGATGCCATCTTTAAGACGACCAACGAGGATACGATCTTCAAAATGTTAAATTCTATTGAAAGCCATGGAGGCAAAATTTATGCAGTGGATTCATCTACGGATGTCGGTCTTAGAGTTTCGTCGTTAGGTGGTATACTAGCATTGCTGAGATATTCGCTAAGATAGTAAGAGAGATTGTGAACAAGTAGTGTATGATTATTATAGCTCCTTGCTTGTGTTTGTAATTAAGTCCGTCGATTGTTCAATCCATCTTAGGTAAGAAACGGACACGCTATCCATCTTCAATTCTACTATCTCCGGGACTTGGTAGGGATGTCGTCTCTTTATTTCTTCTTTAACTCGTTCGGAAAGCCAATTTGTTGTCTTAAATAGTGCCAGAATTTCCATTTGATCTTGAAGTTCACTTTGCCAAATATACAATGATTGGACTCTCATAAGATTAACACATGCACATACTTTTTCATGGAGGATCAAGTCTGAGGCTATCTTCTTTACTGACTCCTCAGTTGGAAATGTTGAGAGTACTATTACTCCGTAGGTCTTCTTTTTGGTCATACCCACCTAGTGCTATAAGTTTCCAGTCATAATAACTTTGAAGTTTTAACCTTTGGTGGGATCCACTCTAGCTCCCAAAAATTTACTATAAAGAAAATTGGAAAGAATCCAACAAATAATTACGGTGAGCGCTCGGTTACTGACGATCTCGAGGCACCGCTATAATTACCGACTGGAATATCGGGAAAGTTCTCACTCACTCTCTGCTCAGCTATCGCACTTGCTTCAGCCAATATTTTTTCAGTGTCCTCTCCGCCCGTGTCAAATGAAAAGGATGTGTTCCCAAGCTTCCCAGCGCCCATCACAATATCATTAAATACACCATTTATTTCTCCTAATTCTGTATCTATTTCTGGGACTACATTTGACATTCCGGGTTTAACCTTTGTCAAAGCGCTTATCGCTGGGCCAACGGTGCTAATTATATCTCCTAAATCACTAGTCGATTCTAATCTGAAATGAATTTGTTCGAGAGCCATTTTTAACTGCGAGACCGTCTTTATGGTCTTCTTGGTCTGTGCGAGTTCGTTGGATAGCATCTTCCCCTGGGAGATATCATGCCTTTGTACATGTACTATGATCTGGTTAAATAGAGATTTTTCCCTACCTTTTAATTTCTCGAGTATTGTGCCTAGCTTCTGATCCTGCAGTTGAATCTTGTTCTTTGTAGAATCGATTCTTGGTTTCAGTGGTCTCTTTGTTCTGATGCTTTCTTTTATCCGCTCCGGGGTGTCCTTCTTGTGCTCTCTAACCCAGTTAGTGCTGAAGGTCGTCATCATGAAATAGGGTAACTAAATTATCGTTAAACGCCCATGTTATAATTGACTAACTAACAAGCTAATATGTTGTGCATCCTAACTTGAGATATTAGAAAGGTGCAGGAGATCGTGAATTCACATAAAATCGATCTCAGATCTGTGAAATTTATGGGGACTAGATCGTAGCGAGTTGACTAATGAAACCAGAATTTTCGTGATGGCTAGATACAAACCTGAAAGAGTAGTAGAGGAGTCAAAACAGGGCGGAGCAACAGAGATCGAGCAAATATTCATATCCCTTGGTACGCTTTTGTTTCTTTGTCACTTATGGCGTACATCTATCCTCTACTACTTACGAGGTACCAAGGAAACGCAATTATTAAAAAATTGGTCACATTGCCTCTGATTTTTTTAACTTATATTGATTGGAGAATTCTTTAACAGGTGATGTCTAACAGGGAATATTTTAACTGATTGGGCCGGTTCTTGGATATTGGTATTTAAACCACTTGCACTAATCAAATATAGAAATCGCTGCTAGAATTGCGATCGAGACGACCACATGGAACAGGTAACCAGAGATCAATAACAATAAGCCTCGCGCTTGTCATCGAACCGAAGAATTCAATATCGAATTTGTTTCTCCCGAGCCTCCGTAACCAGATAGAATTATCTGATATAGTAGGGAAAATATCGCTAGAGAAAGGTCTAGCGGCAGATTTTTACGGCGTTTGCATCTTGTTTGAAACACTGCCGATATCTCCGTTATAATGCATGTTGTCAGTCTGATTTTGGACATCAGCAATTCCTCCTGCTATTCTCACGCCGCTGAACTGTGATTGGGTGCTTGTTAGCGACCAACAATCCTCCACTTGCCCTTGTTTCAACACCTAGTACTATTCCATCTCTACGGGTCATGNGTTGGTTTCTTTGATTTTGTGTCTAAATTTTCTCCTCGTATCTATCGTCCTCTGAACGCATACGCGAANATCCAGTCGGTTACCAGAACTAGTCATTCTTAGCGAGGACTTGTAGCGTTTGCTGACATGAATAGTCCAAAATTACGACACNNTCGAGTGTTAATGATTAAATCTGAGGTGAGCCTATTCATTTAGTCACATGCCTGAGACATTGTTTGAGAGGCTTTGGAACAGCCACATAGTCGTTCCCGAACACGATTCAGAGAATGGTGAGGTCCTACTATATGTAGACAGACATTTGATCCACGAAGTTACATCCCCTCAGGCATTTGACGGGCTCCGAGGGAACGGCAGGACGGTGAGGAGACCTGATCTCACATTCGCGACAATGGATCATAATGTACCAACATACAACAGATCCCTTCCAATTGTTGATCCGGCCTCATCTTTGCAGGTTCAAACACTGGCACAAAATTGTAAGGAATTTGGAATAACTCTCTTTGATCTGAATAGCCCGGATCAGGGCATAGTGCATATCATCGCCCCAGAGTTAGGATTAACTCTTCCAGGAACGGTCATCGTGTGTGGCGATAGCCATACTTCAACGCTTGGTGCTTTCGGCACGTTTGCCTTTGGCATAGGGACCAGTGATGTAGAACATGTATTAGCGACCCAATGCTTGTGGCTGAACAAACCAAAAACCTTCGCATTAGAGCTTCTTGGCCAGCCGAGAAATCCACATGCAATAACAGCAAAGGACATCATCCTCGCTGTTATACGGCATATTGGCACGTCGGGGGCTTTGGGTACAATTATCGAATACCGCGGAGAATCCATATCTAAATTCTCAATGGAGCAGAGAATGACTATCTGCAACATGTCTATTGAAGCAGGTGCCAGAGCCGGCTTGATAGCCCCTGACAATGTCACTTTCGATTATCTCAGGGGGCGCAGGTTCTGTCCTCGTGATGAACACTTCGAAAGGATGGTGGATTTCTGGCGGGCAAATTTAAGGACTGATAATAACGCAAGATTTGACAGATATTTTTCGATTAATATAGATCAACTTGCCCCACAAGTTAGTTGGGGAACTAATCCGTCCATGGTAGTAGACATTACGGAAGCTATTCCGTATCCGGATGATTTCGCAAACGGGATTGAAAACGAGAAGAAAGCTGCCCTCCGCGCGTTAGAATATATGGCACTTGAACCAGGAACACCCGTAACAGATATTCCGATCGATCGTGTATTCATAGGTTCTTGCACTAATAGCCGGTTGGGGGATTTGGTAGAAGCTTCGATTATTGCTAAAGGAAGAAGAGTATCACCAAGCGTCAGGGCATTAGTAGTACCGGGATCGCAGCAAGTGAAGAGAGATGCTGAAAGTTTAGGACTAGACAAAATTTTTAAAGCGGCAGGGTTTGAATGGCGAGATTCTGGCTGTAGCATGTGTCTTGGAATGAACCCTGATATATTAGCGCCTGGAGAAAGGTGTGCAAGTACCTCTAACCGTAACTTTGAAGGTCGACAAGGGCTAGGAGGAAGAACTCACCTAGTTAGCCCAGTCATGGCAGCGGCTGCTGCAATCGAAGGTCATTTTGTTGATATTAGAGATTGGTTATGAGCTAAAGGCAGAGAGAGCTAACAGGTGACAGGCCCTTGGAACCTTTCAAGATTGTCTTAAGTAAAGCTGCACCGCTTGACATGGCTAATGTAGATACAGATCAGATAATTCCTAAACAATTTCTTAAGTCGGTTCAAAGGACTGGCTATGGAAAATACCTGTTTTACAATTGGCGTTTTGATATCGATGGAAAGCCAAGGTCCGATTTCGTGTTGAATGATCCGAGATTTCAAAGGAGAGAAATATTATTGGCACGTTCTAATTTTGGTAGCGGAAGTTCTCGTGAACATGCCGCATGGGCTATTCTTGATTACGGATTCAAGGTAATAATAGCATCATCCTTTGCTGACATTTTCTACGATAATTGTTTCAAAAATGGAATTTTGGCAATCAATTTGAGCGAGACTGAAGTGGACTATTTGTTTAGTGTCGCCTATGATCAAGAGTTTGAAATTAATCTAGCTTTACAAACAGTAACTGTTAATAGGAGAGTGTTATCTTTCGTGTTAGACCCTTCCAGAAAAAGGAAATTGCTCGAGGGCCTTGATGACATCGGCATCACCCTGAAATTTGAATCGCAAATTGCGGATTATGAGAAGAGGAGCCCTAATCCTTTAGGTTACTAAAATTTTTGGGACAAAATGAGACGCTATTCTCACCGCGTAGTACGCTCTTCTGCTTCACTTTCAGGCCACAGAGCATTATTCTTTTTCGTTCGACATTATTTTAGATTTCTTGCATATAGGCATTTTTCCCTTATCCTAATATTCTCTACTTTAAGATGCCGCCAAATGTATTCCTGATACTTCCGAGCATCCCTTTGCGATTTTCTTTCTTTGCGACCAATTTGAAACACTCTGGACATAATGCGCGTAAATTAATTGGTCGATTGTCCTTTAACGATCCGTTTATGTGCTCAAAGCTCGGATGTATGCTAGGGCTAAATTTCACTGAACACTGTTGACATCGACGGCGTGCCCTTTCGAGGACCGTTTGTCGTATACTCATCGTCAAATGCTGATACTTGCTCTTGTCTACATTTCCGCTAGAAGTTCCTCCGAAGAATGACAACAGGGACAGTAGTAACGGACTCCAACTTAATTCTTGTGGAGGGATTTCTTGCATCAATGTTTATCCTGGAACTGCAAGAGGTTGGCTAGTTTTTTAGAGTTGATGTCTGCAAGTCTTAATGGTTCTGGAATTCGTTCTTCACGCTTAACTAATTGCCCCACGATTGTGATGGCGTTAGCTAAATCAATCTTGTGTCCAACACTTATATACACAGGTTTCATCCCCTGTTTTATCATTCTATATCCACTGACAACACCCTTGAGTTCGACAAAGTTATCAGCCCTGACAAACCCGCACAAGAGAGTTTTTGCCACGCCAATTGTGGGCTTATTCGCTGTAACACCTATGTAAGAGGCAAGCCCACATCTCCGAGGATGTAATACACCATGACCTTCAACCAAAAGAACGTCAAAATCGGTTTTTAATAATTTCATGATATTCGTTATTGGCTCATATTCTCTAATCATAAAATAACTTGGTATATACGGGTGCTTAACAATTAAAGTAGCATTGATCGATTCCTTTACCTCCATGTTATTTTTATTCATCAATACTGCAGAGCAAAAAGAAAGGTTATTCCTATATGCGACGTCCACGCCGCAAACATAAGTTGTTTCTTTTTCAAGTGCGTATTGGGTTTGAACCTTTTTTGCTACCGCCCGCTGCAACTCCTCAATACTTGCCAGAGAAATAGAATTCGTCCTGATCGATTTTCCATGGTCTTCCCACGCCGACATTCGCATATCCTTTTTGGACTTATGTTCATTCATAAGATAAAAGGTTAAAATATCAACTACAAAGCATAACGTCGAGGGCCGGTGGTTTAGTCCGGTAGAATACCCGCCTTGCTTGCTGTCGCAGAGGAGACGTGGGTGGTCGTGGGTTCGAATCCCACCC
>AF_2010_repII_A100DRAFT_1000018_pt1 | contig 28215 bp, 22 predicted proteins | sample AmaForreplIIA100_FD_9198 | JGI IMG/M metagenome (IMG submission 9198) | reverse complement strand
GATATCACATGGTTACGAAAGACTATAGCTGATTGTCGAAAGTGGGGAAAACACAAGGCAGTAGAAGCACTTACTGAGGCCTTAAGGGAAGCTGAAGAAAAAGCTAAAGCTGAGGACACCGCCATAGTCATACTAAGTAAATAGGCTTGTGAGGGGATTTTTTAGCTACTATCTTTTAATCTTCATTGAAAATTGAAGATTCAATTCAAGACCTTGGCAGGGGACTACGATTAGAGTCTCACTTGTTAAATATCTTACTAGATAAGTAAGCTCCACTGGAAACGCTTTTGTCAAAGATTTGGATTCGAGTGCGGTTGCCACTATAAGTGGGTTCATTGAATCTGTCATTGATTCATATGTAGAAGTAGTCGTAGATAGGATGAACTGATGGTAAAACGCAAGAAAACCGTAGTTTCTTCGCCAATCGTAGTAGTTAGTTTTCTAACTTATTTGGGTTGGGTATTAAAGAAGAAAATGAAAATGAATCGCCAAAAGGAACAGGTTGGTCCATAAGCACCTAACAATAGAACCGCCTATGGCTCTATGTTCTGGTAGAGATGAGTGGGTATAATATTTGACCCTCAAGACCACTCAAATAGATCATCATGAACTAAAACTACGTGAGTTAATCAATTAGTAAATAACTAAACTATGGCTCTTCATACTTCACAGAAAATTTATTGAAATTTCTTCATTCGTTCTTCGGGCCTATGGTTATCATCATAATGCCGTTTATAATCTGTATCAGATTCGAATACCATATTACACTTGCTGCACATAACCGGTTCCTCTCCTTGATGGTTGTCTTTATTCATCAGCTTTACCCGTAGCTGATGAGAAATAAAGGTTATGGATAGGTAGATAGATCAACTAAAAGATCACCTATAACACTGAATCAGCAGATGAGTGCGCATGTTGGGCTGCGGGAGTCTGGCATGCCCGTAGCTTTATGCGCCGACCCATCAGGTTGCTAACGGTGGTACTTTTCCAACCTTAAGCGCTGATTTCTTTCTCCCTATCCTTACTCTATTGAAGGTTTCTAGTAGTAGCAGTGTGGGAATAAATCCCAAAGCGATCCATGAAACGGATTCGATTATCTCCATAGGTCCTGCTGCGCTTAAGTAATACATTAAGTTCAGTCACTGCTTTATTGAATAAATCAAAGCTCATAATGATAAATCATAAACCTAGCTGGATGGCTTCCGATGAAACCTAGAGAGGTCCTATTCAAAATAAAACGGAGGGCGAACAAGTCCTCGAAAAAAGAAGGTGGGTTAAGTAGTATGATCCCGATAAACAATTCCTGACAAAATAATTAGGAAATTACTCAGTAACGCCCATAGATCACCTAGTGCTGGTCATACGCAGGTACAAGAATTTGTTATTGTAAAGGATCCGATAATAAAGAAAAAACTAAGACGAGTGGCCGTTGATCAGGAATTTGTAGAAGAGTCGCCAACTTTAATCGAAGTATGTTCCAACACTTTACGCTCTGAGAAGCACTATGGCAGAAGAGGTAGAGAATTTTATAGTATTATTGACGGTGCTTTCGCATCGATGCTGATTCTTCTTACTGCTGTTAACGAAAGAATTGGCACCGGATTTGTAGGTGTGGGTGCATTTGAGGATGACAAGTGTCAGAAATACTCAAGCTGCCAAAATATGTTAAAGCAATAGGAATTATTACTTTAGGATATCCTAGGGAAACAGAATTTGTTGAGAGGTTTGAAAGGATTCCAATGGAGGATTTGATTCACTATTAAAGATGGTAGAGAATCTTACGGCAATGATTGGTGATTGATTATTTGGAAAGGTGCAAAAAACATTCTTTAATAGAAACAATGTAAGTTATCGATATTGTTATGAAGATTGGCATAACCCTACCACAATTTGGATCACAGGCCACAAAAGAAAATATAATTTCACTTGCAATGATGGCCGAGCAAGAACACTTTGATTTCCTGTGGGTTGGTGAGAGATTACTCTGGCCAATACACCCACAAACGCCATATCTCGGTGCCCCTGATGGAAATCTTCCAACTGCCCTACAAAATGCGTTTGATCCTCTGGAAACACTTACTTTTGTTGCCGCAAAAACAGACAAGATTGCATTAGGGACTTGTGTTATAGATATGTTATTTCATAATCCTGTAATTTTGGGAAGGCAATTCGCAATTTTATCACAGGGAAGATGTATGGATCCTAAAATTGTGTTCACTTACCCCATGATCAATGATGAAGGCCAGAGGGAAAGATCAATGGAAGGATCAAGCTGCCAAAGAATACTATTGCAATCCCTTTTACTAGTTTTCCTGAAACAATAGCAATAGTAAACAATTTAAAATTATACTTTGTAGCACCGGCGACAATGGGTATATAGTCTCCAATTATTGGTATCCATGGAGAGATGAAAAGTATAACCCAACCATATTTTTTCAACAATGAAGCGCCCTTGTACTCACTTTTTTTATTTGGTTTTTTACGTAACCATTTTAAAAAACTTATGCCGCCGTAACCGATGTAATATGCGAGGAAGCCGCCTATGATTGACCCAATGACTAATATTGTAAATATCGCGATTTTGCTCTGTCCTGCTAGTAATAACCCTGATGTAGTCAATTCAGTAGGAATCGGAATTACAGATGATAGCAGGCTGTTTATGAATAGACCTACTAACCCAAGTTTTACAAAGAAAGGATTACTTAATGTAGTACTTCCTATTGTTATTGCTTCGACAAATATTATTGGCATTCCTTATTCAAGAAAAAGAAATTAGATTGAAATATAGGACTTGTGGCAAATGTATCCCCCAAATTGTGGTGAGAAGATCCTTTGCTACAAGAAATAAGAGTACCGAGTCTGCAATTTATTACCATGTCTGTGGAGAATAGACTTGCGGAATTTCTGAGAATGTCCCAAATTTGGGAGAAAAGACCAATCAATATGTGAGGAGTATTCCTATTAAAACTGCTCTCCTCTTGGTTTAGACATGTCTCAATTGCTATAGAAATTAATCCAACTGATACTGCTGGCTCGACTACCAAAAAGAGAGGCATAGTGATCTGATCTGCTTCTGAGCTAGATGGATTTAACCGTATCTCGCCAACCAGAAATTTGTTGAACAAGAAAAGTTGATGAAGTAAATCCGGTGCAGAAATAGGCTGCTACAACTACAGGCTTGGATTTTTTTTGAAATTTAGTTTGGTGCCACTTAATATCGATATAGATCCAAAGAGATTTAATAAAGGATTCGCTGCATTTAAGATAATTAGTATAGTCGATGAATCTTGTACTTTTCCTTATTTTATACTTATCCTTCAGCGGCAATTGCTAATCTATTCAGTAACATTTCATAATAATCTTTTACGATAAGTTTTTATCTTATGTAATACAGTCAAAATCAAGAAGGTAAATTACTTTGAGTGAACCAGCAGATTTTTCATATGCACGTGAGATATAACTCTCCTTTGAAGTCCCAGTCCCAATCTACTACGTCATCTCAAACTGAAAAATAGTGGAAGATAGCACCTTTTATCAAATTAGCACTCAGAAGCCATACGCCATCAGAAGTAGTTTGCTTGATTAGAATGCCGTATCGAGTAGAGCGATTATCGTCATCTGTTAGTCTTGTAGTAGTGGGAACGTTATTAGATTTCTCAACGAATCGAGACAAGCGATTTGGGAATAGGTGGTTGAATAGTCTGACCTAGGCTTAGCTTAATATTTATTGGATTCGAATAATTGACGCTTCTAAATGAATTTGTAAACATTGTGTGTGCTGAGACTTGTTTTATCATATTGTCAGATAGAGTGGTTGCAAATTCTGCTTTACCTGGCGAAATAGTCTTCAAGCCATTTGGAGATGAAGAGACCTTGATTAGTGTTCCATTTGGGGCATAGACTTTCATATGTGCATATTGACCAGAGCCGATTGGAGAGTAGTTTACAATTATTTTGACTTGATGCAATTTACTATTGTTTGTAAGTGGTAAGAAATGTGCATAGTCTAGTCTTTGAGTAATAGGTTTATTACCACTTACCTGTGCAAACGCAAGGTGTTCGATATTACTCCAGATAAAGTGATCACGTAATACTAATAATTCTTGTAATGAAACAAGAGAGATTACAATAAATAATAACATTAATTTCATGCTGATGGCTAATGGCCTCATTTGCTTTCCTTTCCTTTCTTATTTATGAAAAATAATATTATGATTTAATAAACTTCCGAAATATATTGCTGTAGAATAGTTAGGCAGTATTAAGACTCCCTATTAATGAGTAATGTATTAATCCATATTAGATTTACTTTCTATCAGGCCCAAATTTGAATGTGAGCTCACTATTTCCCGTTCTCGTTAAGAACGACTACTTGAAGATAGTTCTTGTGAACTTCTATCCATCCCACAAACATACTCTTGAATAAGTTACTGTCTACTTCAGACTTGTAGATTTGTTTACATGTAATTAGTACATCACTTTGTTGCAACAGTTGGCTTAATTTTGTAACATAATAGACTGCAATTCGTAATTTGAAATTACATTGTTCAGTCTCCGAATATTTTCAACGTACTTTCTCCTTGAGTAGTAAGAATAACATTGCTTTATACTCTACTTCTACCAGCGGATTGAATTAGGTAGTCCCTTTAGAGCAAAAGGTCAATTGCTTGTCGCTCCTCTATAATATGTCAATTCATTCTTTGACTAGGTTCTGCAGAAGGCTTGTTTTGCACTAGTAAGACATGAAGAGGTTCAATGTAGGAATAAATGATGGAATAGATTCAGGTTAGACAATTCCGCACAGTCAAATCCATTTGGTCCTGGTCCCTTGGAGTAAAGGGGGTGTACGTGACCCCAGAGTAGGGATTAAGACATATTAATCCCAGACAAGGCTTCTATGGTTGAAGCAATCTTTTATAGATACCACGATATAGTGTCGGTTTAGTGCTCAAAAATGGCAATAAAACCTGCGATTACTGACGATGACAAGCTAATCAGACTGATTCAATCTTCTACACGTAATCTTATGGCATCCTTTCGAGATAAAACTGAGTTATTATCAAAATGTGCAGATGATGTCAAACTCCTCTTGCGTGAAGGATACGATGTAAAGATAGCAAAGAACACGGCAGAGAAACTATTTGGTAAGAAAAAGATCTCCTTTATTGCTATAGATGGAACAGAAAGTCAGGATAAACAACTTGATATGCTAATCTTCTATGCTGGCGCTTTTGGATACACAGGACAGCTTGAATTTATGGAGAATGGTTGCAGCTGTGGAGAAATTTTAGAAATGGGCAATACTGCTAATGTTTCAACGGCAATACCTGTACACGAGGAAGATGCGTCAAATGTAGTAGCAGAGATAACAGAAGGAGGTGTAGAAGTTGATCCGGAACGACTGCCTTCTATACTAATGCAATTCGCTGAGTATTATATGGCTGTAAAGTCACTGTCCGAAAATTCGGATCTGAAACTAGTGATACTTGACAGAACACTTGCAGGCGAAGTTGGACATCTCATGTGGAGTGTAGATCAAATGCTTAACGAAAGAAAATGTGTTTTGCAGGGAATAAAAACGGAGTTTGGAATTGTATCTCCTCTAGATTTAGAATTGGCAAGAATACTTCATCCAAATGACAAGTTACAAATCCCTGTCGCACGAAGTCAATATATAAAATTTGCTGCCATGAACAAACTGATCTCATTACTAGAAAATGGAACTACTTCAATTACATATGGAGAACTATTAAGAAAAATTGATGCTAAGCCACAGAGACTTGAGAAGCTTGTGAACGACTTGGCAAGATTCGATGAACTCTTTTCTTTACTAAAAGAAGATACTAATACTAGTAATAATGATAGCATTATTATAAAACAAGAAGTGAAAGATTACTGGCAGCGAGTCTTTTCTGCTGTCATGATGGTAAGTCGTCATATTTTTGATACCCCAGAAAACAAACATCCACTAATCTATGAAGAGTCAGGTGCTGGAGATGTAAATAAGCAGATAAAATGGATAACCTCAGCTGATTTAGAATACATGACACTAATAATGATTTATGCTCTTGTAAGAATGGCGTGGGGAAAGAATGTACTGATAATAGGAATGATAAAAGACACAGCTGCTGCAGAACTATCTAAATCGATTGTTCCTATTCTACAGAATGCTCACAAAATCCATCTTTCAGGTACAGCTGGCTGTATAGCAAGATTGCCTAACTTTAACACCGATAAGCAGCTTTTGCAGATTGCTAGTGTCATCAAAGGACAATCTGTTAAAGCTCCCTGGAGAACTTTTGAGTTTGATTCGTGTTTCAGAACAATAGCTCCTATGGCAGCTGATAGTGTACCTTTAAAAAATAATGAAGCAACAGTAAAAGGTGCTTACAAAAATGTTATCTCAGCAGAAAGGATATTTGTAAAATCCTATATACAACTCTGGCAAAGTGAAAATGACCTTTCAGTAAGAAGTCATGTGTTTTCTTATGATAGGCCATGTTATCCTGGCTTTGATACACCAGGAGAACTTCTGCTACATCATATAGATGGCAATGTGGAAGAAGAAATCCAACCAATGATTCATTTTGATAAAGATAGTGAAATATCGCATCTTGTGATGGACATTCTCTGTTCAATGGCGCAAGAAGTTATACCAGAAGCCCTGGGTCATAATTATCCATTATTTTTGGCAGATAAAAAGGCTAAATCTATCCTTGGTCAGATGAGATCAATCTATTTGTCAACGGTGAGATTTGAATTGGCCAATAGTGAATTTGATCAACAGGTCTTATACGAGCAAAAGTTTAGAGATTTCAGGTCACATATAGAGAACTCCAGGAGGGCCAAAAGTTAATGCTTTATAAAACAACTGGTATATTCGATGATTTAGACGGTAAATTCTTAGCAAGACTGAGAGAAATATCTGCAAATACTCGACCTACTGCTGATGGCAAGGCCACAATCACATTTAAAACAGCTAGAATCGAAGCAAATTACTCGCCAGAAGTCATTAAAAAAATTGAAGCTGGTAGATTGATAGCTATACCCAATGTTTTGGGGGTTACCTCTAAAGATAACTACTCTGTATACGAGGTTGCGGACATCTATCCAATGCATTATAGTATGCAGACTCTTGATCGGAACCAACCTGGAGCTATTAGAAAGGAATTCATGACATTAATAGAAAAGGAGTGGCAGCAGGGTTCTAGAAGCACATGGATAGAAATTGTTGCTGCACCTACTGGATATACAATGCAGTTGACAGGAAGTGGCGGCGGAGGAAGAGAGACCCAATTCGTAAGAAAGAATATTGCAGCTTTAACTGGAGCCGAAATTGCTCTACTGAGTGACGAAACTGTGCAGAAGCTTATTTGTTTTACACCTAAAGATGCAAAATCTGTAGAACATTATACTATAGGTCATCTGTTAGGTGCAACAGATAATCAAATTCCCTTCACAGTAAACATGGAGAAATTACTTCATTATCATGTAGGAGTATTTGCTTTTACTGGATCTGGTAAAAGTAATCTAACATCATTAGTAATAAGGAAAGCTATGAATTCTGTACCTGATGTTAAGTTTGTAATCTTGGATATATCTTCTGAATATGGAGTAAATATTCTGGATTTGTTAAGAATGCTTCCAAGTAGAATAGTTCTAACCGAGCCTTTACCAGTTCATAATGATAGCACTAGTAATATCAGTGCAGTAAATAAACTTGCAGCGGATTATCTAGTAAGGCATGTAGTGCCAGAAGCATTGGTAGAAGTCAAAACAATGATTCTGGAGTCTGTAAAGGAAATTATTTCTCAAGACAAAATAAGAACTCTCAGTATACCATCTGAATCTGAACAGTTAATGATAGAATTTGCCACATATGGAGGGCTACTACGTTCGTTAGCAGACTTGACAAACGAAAAATTCGGAGCAGCAGGACAGAAAGTCCTCATACCAGCTGTAGTAAATATGATTAAACAATTCATGAAAGAAAAGAAGCTAAATGAAGATTCTCTAATGGGTGCTGAGATAAAGCCATTAATAAAATCCATATTGGATCGTTTATCAGCAGCCAAGCTAAGGGCTGATGCAGTCATTCTTTCTATTTTTAATAATCTCTTGTTAGCTCTGGATGATATATCTCCACAGATTGCCAATAATGGTACATATGATACAACAAAACTTGTCAATGAAATATTAGATGAGAGTCCCCAATCTCCTAAACTGTTTGTTATTAACCTTCCTGAAGCAGATATGGCTAGATACTTTTGTGCTGAATTAATAGACCGAGTATTCAGAAAGAGAAAGAGTAGCTTTACCTTGACTCCCAGAATAGTTTTTGTTTTTGATGAAGCTCAGGAATTTATTCCTGCAGAAAAGAGAAAAGAAGATGGGACTGATAGTTCAAGTCGAGCAGTTGAGAGATTGTTAAGGCATGGAAGGAAGTATAATTTGAATGGATGGATAAGCACTCAGAGAATTGCCCATCTTAACACTAATGCACTTCAACAGCTTCACAGCTATTTTGTAAGCACTATGCCTAGGCCATATGATAGACAGTTGATCTCAGATACATTGGCTATTGATGACGCGTTCATGGATAGAACTTTAATGTTTCAAAATGGTGACTGGCTTATGACAAGCTTTAAGGCCACAAACACACAGAGTGTTCCAGTTTTCTTCCATGCAATCAATAATGAAGATAGTATTCTAGATTAAAAATGAGATAGCGAAGTTTGGACGAGAAATTGGATCAACAATAATGAGAGAATATGTCTCAACAATAATGAGAGAATATGAAGTCAATAATGATACTATAATTCAATTCCTAGATCTATGGTTCAGAAGGTTCCACTCATATCGGCATCGCGTAGATAAAAAAGGTAATGTTATACGCCACCGTTTTACCATTAATCATGATATAAATGAAAATTTCTCTGCAACGTTAAAGGCTATGTTAGACCAAATACTCGAACCTATTAAATTTATAAGTATGACACCACATACGATCACATTTTCATTTGAGATTTAGCTCAGTAATATGATGATAGCGAAAGAAGAAGATTAGAGGAAAATGCAAATAATAATGATCCATCTATTGATTCCAATTGGACATAAGTCTGCTATAAACATGTTTACACAAAGATATCTTGAGACGAACTACACGTTGATATCAAAATATGATATCTATATTTATTAAATGCTTAAAGGGAGAATCTAGGAGCTTGTAGGTGGGCGTATTGATTATTCATGACTGCACACGATGCGTTTGTTAGAATCATTCCACTCTCCGTAATGGTCTAGCCTTTGACAATTCAGATTGAGCTGATAGAAGAAGCTGGCGATCCCTTTCGATTCCTATGAATCGGCGGTTAACATTTAATGCAGCTTTGCCTATTGTTCCAGTCCCCATGAATGGATCAACCACAACATCATCCTCTCTTGATAGACTGGAGATTACGTATTCTAACCCCGCAAGCACGTATGCAAACTCTATTAAATCGGTAATGGGTTTCAAACTCTTAGGTCCTTCAATTTTTACATACCATAACAGCGGTTTCCAGCTCGAATATACATAGTTGCGCCCTTGGACACCAGATATTTTATTTTCTTCTGTTATTGCTAATTGCCACCAAAATTTCAAGTTGGGAACACTCATATTCTTAAAGACTTGCGGTAGTGAATGATTTGGAACATATGTAACTAAGTTGCCACCAGGTTTCAATACCCGGCTTGCAAAAATTGCTAATGTACGATAAATTTGCAAATCTACAGTGTAATTTATAGGATCAGTAAAGATCAGGTCAACGCTATCATCAGAAATAGAATTCTGCTTTTCCTGAAAATCCCCCTTGATAAGCTTTGCCCGTTCTTGTCTGTCTGTTCTTGGATACTTGACCTTTACATCTGTTTCTGCTTGATTTTTGGCTCTTGCTTGCGCTATTTCTTGCTTTCTAATTTGGTTGTATACTCTATTCAGACTTGTGCTACCATCCCTAAGACTATTTTTTTGGAATTCATTTGCTTCTTTGATAATCTTCTTTCCTTTCTCATACATGGAGGTGGAGACTCCAATTTTTTTGCCAATTATCTTTGAAACCTTGCCCTTTTCCTCGTTCGATTGAAGGGTAGCCTCAGCTGAGGCTACCCTTTCGGGGCCATCAGAATTGGATTGCTTTCGATTGCCTAGCCCAATTATAACCCCGCCTAGTGACATCCTTATCTTTGCATTTTCGCCAAGTATTCCCTCTAGAGAATAACCTACTTCTATCCTTTGGTAGGCATTCAGTTGGCGCCGTCGAAGGTTCACTTCTATTTGAAAAAGTCTTTCCTCAGATAGATCCTGGATTTGCTTCGTTATAGTTTTTATCGGTAGGCCTAACTCTTTGCACGCCCGGTGTCGATGTACCCCGTCCAAAACGATTCCTTCTTGATTGACAATGATTGGAACAAGCAAACCATTTTCGCGAATTGACTCTTTGAGCAGTTCGTACTCGTTAATGGATAAAGGAGGTATCAAATTTAGGTTGGCTTCTTTTATTTGCATCTCATATGTGGCTGGAGTGTTATCAAGATTTTTGCTATCAATCTTTTTGACTGATACGTTATTGTCCATTGTTGACCGGTTGGTTTATAGTCTCATTGTTTAAAAATAACATATAGCAAAACTGTGCAGTCATCTTTTCCTACTGAACAGCTCTTACCGTCTGTGTTATCTGAATTACAATTCTCGTTCTGTAGTCAACTTCTTTGTCATAAAACCCGTTCTGGCGCACTATATTTTTCAAAAGATCATGGCCAGTGTCCCGGGACATTGCCACTAAATTCTAGTATTTTTCGTCGAAATTTAGTCGTCGCAGTTGGAGTTGGACTTGGCTTAATAGAAATTGAGATCAGTGATGGCAACTAGGTGGAGATAAACCGCGATATCTAATTGTTTATTATAACCTGAAGCCTGAATATATTAGGTCTCATAGGGACCGTATACTTTTAAACTTTAGTGTAAGAAAATAGATTTGTGTCCCGGGACACTGGCCACTCCACCCTTTTCTATATCTAACATTATTTGAATCAAGCAAGCAAGATATTAGAACCAGCCTCAGGTTATATACGGTATTTGAGGCAAATATACTGAACAAGCGAGATCACCATCGTGAATTCCGATGCTGTTTTCTTCTACACAAAGTTTTAAAAACTAACGATTTGTATGAATCTATCATATTTGCTGTCTAGATTTAGAGACCATTCGAACTTTCAAAATTTATCTACCCCTGACGTGCAGAGTAATAAGTCAGACTGGGTAAATTCCAGAATTTTGCATAATTTATAGAGGAGCATCTCGACGCGACACTCCCCTTTCTTGTTATGCCAATACAAGGCATCTGTACAAGGGCATAGATTGAATTTACTAACACTCTAATAGAATTATATTATGGTTGAAATTCATAGATCAAAAGGTAAGTCCTGAATAATAAAAAAAACAAAAAATTTGGGAAGTGATCCCTTACCCACAAGGATCGTTTTTTCTACACATTAGCTGTTTCAGGGTTGACTATAGCAGGCGGTGATGAGGTAAAGGTATTCAAATCTTCTTGTGCCGGTGGAAGGTATACGATACTCCCACTTTTACCATCCCATGGCAGGAAGGTAGTTTTGTCGAATACCCCAGACTCAGCATAGACATGACTGAAGAGTCCCACCATTGCAACAAAATGCAATTTCGAGGCCAACAGCGCCTAGAACTTTTAAAGGTCTTACATAGCCCGTTTGTCTTTCTCATCTGTCCTGTCTTGCTTGTTAGATAACGTACTCTTTGACAGAGGTTGTACTCATATCTCCCAATCATAACTAGCGTAGCTTGTTTATGCAAAACAGTCTGTCGCAGGTAGCCTTCTAATTATAAGGGCTTTGTATTGATATAGAGATATTCTAGGATTGCCAAATTAGTATATTCAGAAGAAAGACGCCTCCTTTCTGGTAGGTCGCATTTGCAGTCATAGCCGTGGCCAATTAATAGACTGGGAGTCGAGAAGAAAAAGATGGTTTGATTCTAGAAGTCACCCACCGAAACCAGCCATATAAACGTCGATTAACGCTGATTATATTATACCACTACTTTATACTATCCCTTTCTTGCTTATTATATTCAAATATGTTAGTAGCCGTGACACCAAACCGGAAATAGCTTCAACAGTTTGAGGAGCAGTAGTTTATGGCTAACTTAATAATAACTTCCTAACTAACAAAGTAAGAAATTACTACCATATTTAATAATGCTATCTTCCATTTGTAAGATGAATATCTGTGGGATCGACTGTAAGCAAGTTAATGAGCGAGGATACTTATGATAATTTTAACACTAATGTGGAGTGTGATCGCAAAGGCGTAATGGATACTTGGAAAGTACTGGGCAAAAGATAATTGACAATAAAGGTATAATTCTAAAATTCATTGGTAGAGAACCTGGTGTTAGATATAGGGAGCTGCTCAGATTAGCTGGTTTAACTAATGGAACACTAGAATATCATCTGAGAATGTTGGAAGCAGGAAATAAAATAAAAGTTGCAAGAGAAAATGGTAGAAGAGCTAGATATTATCCTTCTGATATTTTAGAGGACGAATCACGTATACTAGGATATCTCAGAAATAAGGCTTCAAGAGAAATAATATTATTTATACTTGAAAATGATTTATGCACATTTCAAGAGATCCTCAAACATATCGATAAATCCAAGTCCACTCTATCTTGGCATCTCAAAAGATTATCAGAAGATGAAATAATATCTATTGTAAACAGGTTAGGGCGGCAGCTTTATAGAATTGCAAATGAAGAGATTGTTTCAGATATATTATACAGATACAGAGAAAGCTTAAGAATCATGGAATCAGAGCAATACAGTGAGATTTTTGAAGGATCACTCAAATTTGAGAGCATGATTTAATAGAATAAAATGAAATGAAATGAATGGAATAGAATAGAGATTAATTAGCAGGTATCAGCTGCTTCAGAACTTGACCAGTTTAAACGGCCTATTTGCCAATGATAAATTAATTGAATTAGCAAGAAGGATTATGAAGTAAATCCGAAACAAAGGAACACATCTCATAATATGATATTGCAGTGAACGACATTATATTCTTGTTCTATAAGTACTGTTCTACTTTTTAAGTTTCTATGCTATAATTGAGAAGGCAGTTACTGACGGACGAAACAGTAGAAGAAAGGCAATTGATATTCATACTTCCTGTATTGACGGCTGTTCTTGCCATGATATTGATTACTCCGTTGTCTAGTTATGCTATAGGTGGCACTAATTCTTCAAGCATCTTAATCAGTATATTAAATACTTTCACTGCACCACACTGCAAACCCTCTCCTTAAGTGAATCCATCTATACATACACAAAGTGTTAATGGCACAACAAGAACAACGACTAAAGATCAAGATCAAATACTGTAAGTCTTGTGGCTACATGACGGCTGATAAGGACCTTTGCTATCTGTGTCGGGTAGGGCTACGGAGATGGAATGAATGTCGACATTGACAACTATCGCAGCTAACCTTGACTTTGACAGACAAGAGATAATTCGAATCAAGAAGAGACAGTGCAAAATATGCGGTAAAGACTTTCGCACCAAAAAATTAATGGTGCATCACAGAAATCTAGAGCATAGTTACTGATACGTTTGCTCTGGCTGCTGCCAGTATTGATACCATAGTAGTATTCACATGCTAAAATTTTGGAAAACGATGATGTGGATGACGTCTCACATCTAATATGACTTGGCCTGTGCATGCTATAGCCATGATACCAACAAGACATGTTGGCAGGATATTATCATCTTTTAACATAGCACCCGGCCTAGATCTCTATAAACAAATAAAAGACAAATTACAGACAGATGAAGAACGTGCATTTTATTCATTCTATAAAGTGGCTTTTGAATCCGCAAGCAAATCCATCCCAGCAGAAATAACTAGGATTCCAATAATGGATGTAAAACGCGCAAAGCAAGAACTTTTTCAGACATTTAGAAAGTTAGATGATTGGAATAGTTATCTACCAGATGTTTGCTATAATGAGGAATTCTAAATCATTTGACATCACAACAGTTTTCAAGGATTTTGATGGTCACGTGAAGAGATCAATGTCAAGGGCATTGATATATCAAGCATTTATACATTCAATAATGAGGGGTAAACACAAAGATAAAGCAGGTGAATATCATTGGACTTCACTTACGTCTCAAAAGCCCTTGATGCGTCTTGTATTCCTTGAGTGAACAAATTTGATATAGTTCCTAAAGAAAAATCACACCATTTATTTGCAATATCATCTTTATCAACACTACGTTCTATCCTTATTACTTTAGTTATATCAAACCTCTCTTTCTTATCTATAAGATCTTGATACGTTCTCGGTCCTCCAGTACGGTGACTACTCTTTGGGCTCGGCAGCTTTTTTAGAGATGCATCTATATCTGCCGAAGTTGCACCTTTGTTTTCTGCTAATTCCTTTAGAGCGTTTGTTAGATTATAATAGTCTGATACAATATTAGCTACTTTTTCATCGTATGGTGTCATGTCCTGATATGTCAAGTCATTCTTTCTATCCCTTATGCCATCCAAATCCGAAGGAACTGGATATCCCACTGATGGCCATACGTCAATTATATAAACTTCTAATTTGGGAATTATTTTCTTTTCTACAGATTTCCAGTAATCTTTATGCGATTGTATTAGTTCTCTTAAAGGAGTGTTACTTAGCACACCACCATCCCAAAATCTACTGTATTTCTTAGGATCATTACCTTGTATATCTATTGATTTTTCTTCTTCGGTCATTGTATAATCATACTCTTTTGGAACTAAAGTATAGTCATAATGTTCTGGCACAGATGCGCTTGCCAGTATATGNTCTGCCATGATTCCTTTATCATATTTTATTGTGTGTTCATAAGTTCCTTTCTTTTCGTTGTAGTCACCATACTCTGATTTTCTGATTCCATCTGATTTTTCATAGCTATCAAAGGTTACTGTTTCGCCTTCCTCTACGTCTACACTGATTGCAAGAAGCCTCGGTTCTTTCTCTAGATTGTGCGGTTCTTCCTCTAGATTGTGTTGTAGTCTTGCAACAAGTGCCTTAGTCGCATCTTCATCGGTGAAGTCAGCTGTTTGAATTTCTGTCCCTAATTTGTAAATCATTGAGCGAATGCCCTTGTGAATCGGTGTTAAAATATCAACACGAGACATATTCTGGATAAATTCTTGTTCGTAATTAGGCTTTTCGTCTGTCTAAAGAATGAATATGATATCGAGATCCAGATTTCCATCTTTGTATTTGCTTCCTGTTTTAAGATGCTGGCCGCGATCGTATCTTTCACAAGCTTGCGAACCCCTTTCTTTGTTGTTTCGTTGTCTAATGGCAATATTGATTTGAATATATTTTCGAGTGCTTTTTGATTTATGATCTATCGCTTAATTACCTTATAACGTGGTGTGGTATATCAGGTAAAAATATGCCAAAGGCTATGTGCTATTAAAAATTGATAATCTGTAGTAAGTTAGTATAGCCAACCACCTAATCATCCAATTATAAGATCCTTTGAGGGGAAATTGGAAATGGTGTTATGTAGATAGAAACTACATAAGATGAGGCATAAAATGAGCATTAATAGCTGGACGAAGGGTTATCGATAATATATTTAAATAATCTAGCTATTCTCACACCTACCAAATGCAAGCCGGTCTGAGCTTTTAAGAGAGAAAGGAAGAAGGAGATCTAAATTTAAGATACGTACGATTCATGCATTCGTAATTATATGCTATCGACAGTATTCTTTCTTCTCCAAAAGGAGGACCAATTATTTCCACTCCTACTGGCATTTTATCTTTAGTTAGTCCCACTGGAATACTAACAGCGGGAAAACCAGTGCTATTAAATAATATAGTATCTCTAAGTAAAGCTTCTCTAGTTTGCAAAACAGTACCGCCAATATCAATGACATCTAGTTCATCGAATTTAGGAGCAGGAATTATAGTTGTTGGCACAATAATGGCATCAGCTTTCTCTTTTAAAATGATTAGAAACTCTTTTTTTAATTCATTTATAATTTTCTTTGCATGTAGATAATCAACCGCAGATACCTTCGTTCCTTGAATCAACATCTCTCTTACGTCTTCGCTATAATCTTCAGTCCTTGTTTTGAACCAGTCTTCATGCACATCTGTTGCTTCTGGATACCTAATATCTCTCCAGGTTTTGTAATATCTTTGAGTATTCTGAAGACCTATTTCAGATACTTTATATCCCAATGACTTCAAACTCTCCACAAATTCATGAAAAAGCTTTTCAACCTCACAATCCAGATAATCAAAGAAGTAATCCTTTGGAACTCCAATAGCTGATCCTTTGAGATTAGATTTTTCGACAATCTTTGTATATTGAGGGATTTTTTTATGACTGGACAGTTGGTTGGATGGATACCGTCCAGATATAGACTCTAATACCGCTGCCGCATCCCAAGCGCTCCTGGTGATGCATCCTACATGATCAAGGGATGGTGCCAGAGGGAAGACGCCATATTTACTGACCCGCCCATAAGTGGGTTTTAATCCAACTACTCCGCAGAGCGATGATGGTACTCTTAGGGAGCCTCCAGTATCAGTTCCTAAAGCTATCCACGCCATACCGGTTGAAACAGCAACAGCAGAACCACCGCTTGAACCACCTGATATTCTTGATATATTCCAGGGGTTTTTTGTGTCACCATAAAAGTGATTCACTCCTGTAATTCCTGATGCAAATTCATTCAAATTGTTGGTGCCAAGGAAAATTGCGCCTGCTTTCTTAATTTTTTCAACACAGGTCGCATCAATCTGCGGAATATATTCAGACAATATTTTTGAACCTGCAGTGCATCTGATGCCTTTTGCATAAATAATATCCTTTATCGAAAAAGGAATCCCATGCAAAGGCCCACGATAGTTTCCACCCCTAATCTCCTTTTCGGCTAGTATTGCGTTGTTATATACATCTTCCTCATCAACAACAGTTATAAAAGCATTAAGTATTGTATTGAATTTCCTAATTTTATCTAAACAAAACTCAGTCAAATCTATAGGCGTGATTTCACTAGTCAGTATTTTTTCTGACAATTCCTTAAGAGATAATAAAGAAAATTGTGGTCCTTTAGTCATTGATATTAAGTATTTTGACACTTACTTATTTATATTTTGGAGAATGGGTATGAGCCCACATATTGGTATGACAGGTGCGGTGTTTATGTCTGCAGCAATAATCCTGATAACATTTTTAGCGACCAGAATAAGATCAGAATCAACTATGCTTCATATCAATTTTAAAAGCTCTACTTTTAATTTGTAAAAACCTTGCGGACCGAACGGTTAGTCCCCTCAATAGCATTTTGTAACTTTATTATATTCGGGGCTGTTGTAGCATTATGCAATGGATTTTATTTGAGATCTTCTGGGGGCTCATAGTTCAATTTTCATTTACGTATTAAGTAGAGTTATATAAGATAGATAGTATTCAATATGATATTAGAGATCTCTAACTAGAAATGAATTGAAAACTCAAGTCATCCATGATGAATCCATCCTTCATGAATGGACCGGGCCCATTCGTGTAGCTAGTTTGATAAATCATCTTTGTTTATTGAGTCAATCGTTATATACTGAAAGATCTGTAAATAATGGATGATATGAAACTAAAACGTGAAAATCTTTTTCTTATAATTGTCATTGCTGCAACATTGGTAATAATTGAGATAGCACGTCTTATAATACCGCAACCATGATGTCAACAATTAACCAAGATCCGAAACAAGTGAGGAATTGAGTTATTCTAACAGTTTTCCATTTTTATAGGGGATGAGAAAAAGGTCAAAATAATTGATCATCTTTTCCCTTCTCCAGTAGCTTCAGTCTTTAGCCTGTATCTATCGAAACCTCTCCACTAGTCTCATCAACAATGACAGGATATGATTTTAGATCAGTCACCCAATCTGTTTCAGCAGATGCTTTAGCAGTACGTATATCAAATTTACCCTGATGCCAGGGACAAATTAGTGTGTAATCTTCAAGTGTACCTTCTTCTAAAGGTCCTCCTTCATGAGAACATACTGCATCCATTGCAAGTAATTTACCGCCGATGTTTGTCACTACTAGCGATTTATCATTAACATCTACCTTTACTAGTTTGCGCTCCTCTAAATCATTCTTTTTCAAAGAGGTGTTAGAGATAACCATTGTGAATTAACAAATGAGCATTTAACTTATAAGTGATTCTTGCATTTTAGAGAATATCTTAAATACTTAATCATAATGCCTATGTATAGAGAAAAATAGTTATCTATTGGGCCTAGGAGAAGAGGCGATTTCGACAAATATTGAGATGCCTTCCAACATTCAACATTTAATTTTTCCCGTGTAATCCTACTTCTCTTCCATTTTATAGTTAGTACTCGAGATTATGTGCTTTCTAAAAAGCTATATTTGTGTATGAGCTCCACCAGAATTTTGTGTATGAGCTCAACAATTAGAAATTATGGATTTAATCACAGCGGGTGCGATCAGCTAATAGTAATATAGGCGATGTTCTTGTCGATTACTCCGGTTTATGAGACTGAGGAAATGAAAGTCTTTCCCCTACTTTGTGCAAACTGTTCTGAGAATGTGGGTTATTATAACGCAGACGACATAGGAGTGCCAAATGTATATTCTCTCTATTTTTCATATGAAAGGATGGAATTGGTTGAAATGGAATGACTTGTAAAGGTATATGTATTCGCCACAAAGCCTTACGTCCACGAAATAATAAAGGAGCTAGATACTCAGTAGGACAAAAACGTTGTCAAACATGTGATATATTCGTTTATAGTGAATCAATTTACTGTTTCTGCTGTGGTTATCGGCTTCGTGTGAAACCCAGGCTAGGAAGGGCTAAGCAAACTATTATGATGACAATGAAATAGTTATGGCGGCGAACAATCAAACAGATTCAAAAGACTAGTTAGAACATATGGCTACAGGTGTATGAACGGTATGAAGATACCACTTATGGGTAATATGTTAACTGTTGACCACAAAGTGAAAAGGACTTGTAGAGTAGTAAAAAGAAACCGTGACGGTAATCTACAGTGATAAATTGGACTAATGGATTGAGTATCTCTATTAATGCCACTTTTTGTCGATAAGCCCAAGTCAAAAAGGTGCATAATTTATAAGTAATTGTTAGACTAAAAACAAAATCTGATCAGATACTCAATTACTTTTAATACGGTTCTCGTGTTATAACGACACTTGTAAGGGAGATGCAGGAGGGCGGTATGTATATTTGTCATTGCAATAATCCTCTAGCCTTCAAATACAAATCTACTTGTGGTAATTGTGCGTCAAGTCCGTCATTATGCATCATGGTTATTGTAGAGTCACAAAGTGCTGCTAGATTTCCATTCAATACTCCATTGTTTTGGTCGGCTGTGCATGTTGTGACTAACATGAGGTTTATGTCGTTAGTGTTGGTTGGGACTTGTTGGACTGTGGTTGTGTGAGTGTTGTGGACGATGACTGTTGTGTGATGAGATGGACATACTACACGTATACCATCAACAAACATTCCATGTATAAAACAACCTTTAGGTACTTTACAAGGTGTAGGACGACCTGCTATCCATCCTTGACCGTCTTTGCAATTAGGTAATGGTGGGCATTTACCGTTTTTATCCGGTTGTGCTCCATTAGGACATGGTCCTGGAGGAGGTGGCGATGGTGGGCATTTACCACTACTATCTGGCTGTCCACCGTTAGGACACGTTGGTGGAGGTGGCGATGGTGGAGGATTGGGGCGGTGGTGTTGAGGGAGGTGGCGATGAACTGCCTGAGCCAGACGAAGATGTTCCCGGATTACCTCCGTTATTACTGCCACTGCCTCCACTACTACTAGAACCCTGTGAGGAACTTCCAGAGGTATCCGAACCCTCAGAGCCACTGCCAGTCGAACTAGTGTCTGAGACAGAATCACTGTTATGATCTGACGCATATACCATTGTCGCAGCTGATGTTGATACAATTAGAGTGGCCACCACGGTTACCAACAACACTTTGAGAAATATGACTTCCATTTTCATGCTATCATACATATCCTATTACTAGTATGAATTCTGTGTGGCCTTGCTATTAGCAAGTCACTATCTCATCTCCTCCATATGCATGAATTGCTTTCTTATGCTGCTTAACCAGCCTTACACACTACAAACCAACACTTTCAATTAATTTTGTCAGTTGACTATACTGCCTGGTGAATTCCCTACCTTTGCTAGTTATCGAAATAAGTCCACCGTTCAACCAACATATCATACCCCTTTTCTCTAGCTCATCGAAATGATTCATCATCTTATCATATGACAATTTTGAACTATGTTGAATGTGAGTAGGTCTTGCAGCCTCCTTATCAATAGTGTTCTCTGCAATTGCGCAAAGAATTTCATAAAAGAGTTGGAGTTTATGTCTTTTTTCTTGCCTCAATCTCCATTTCCCTTTCAGTGCATAATGTAGCTAACACTCGTATATAAAACTTTTATAGTCGTCTTCTAAACAATTTTCTATTAGAACACTCGAACTCTCTGTAAGTGAGCCGACCATCAGAGTAAAATTCTCAATTATTATACATCATTCATTTATATATAAGTATTACTAGAAATATGTGTGCTACAGTGTCCCACATTGTGGCACACATGTTATGTAATGCAGGGAAACAGTATAAACTTCACCATACATTCAGCATTTAGGCATTTAAGGGTTAATTCACAATCTCACTCCCTTATAATCGAGGCCAGATCCTCATGGGTTTTTAATTAGCTAGCTTGCTAGCTAGTTGTAGATTGCATATCCAAAATGCTTATCTAACCTTTTATCCAGTAGTATTATCTTCATTGGACCACCACAACGTCATCTATACATGGGGCAGATTGAAATCATTAGTCATTAGGCAGCAGATAGTGTTGGCAGCACTGCTAGATATCCTGTGCAGAATCCGACATTGTAATCCAGCTCGCATGTAAACTCTTTCTACAATTATGTTACACCAGAATCAAACTAACTTATGGTTCTGAAAGCCTTTATTTAAAACAAGGAAGGAAGAATCAATGCAAAAATACTCACAGCTACTTGTTACAGCAGTGATTGCTATAGCAATTGCAACTCTTGCGACATCAGGTTCTAACATGGCCTTAGCAGCGCATCACCACCATCACCACCTTCAGCACCACCATCATCACCATAGTAGTGTAAACGTCGATCAAAGTATTGGTCAAGCAAATGTTTGCGATAATTCGGACTGTTCTAATATTGGAAGCAATAGCTTATCAATAAGTTCAGGTCATCACCTTAGTTCAAGCCATGTCAAAGTAGATCAGTCGATAAACCAAGCAAATGTTTGCGATAATTCGGACTGCTCAAACAGCGGTAGTAATAGCGCCATAGTAGATCAAGGACACCACGGTTCTAGCCACGTCAGTGTAGGCCAATCAATCGGTCAAGCGAACGTATGTAGTAATTCTGATTGCACAAACAGTGGAAGTAACAGTGCATCAATAAGTTCAAGTCATCATAGTTCAAGCGATGTTAGAGTAGATCAATCAATCAACCAAGCCAATGTATGTAACAATTCAGATTGTTCAAATTCAGCATCTAATACCGCCAATATCCACTGATAACTGCAGAGTTAGGTCGTTACCTTTTTTTTATTTTGAAAGGTTTAATCTTTTCTAAATCGTTTTTCTCGCTCATAATATAATCCATTCTAGCAGCATTCTTGTGTATCCCATAGTTAGTTAAAGAAATGTTTAAACGTTTAAATAGGTCTCCCATTATAGTATCTCTGATGTCAACAAAAGTAGACAGAGCAGAAGAAACAATAGAGATAAAGAAAACAATAATCATCAATGCTTCGTCAGAAGTAGTTTTCAATGCTATCACTAGTCCAACGGAATTAACACACTGGTTTCCAGATAACGCCGTATTTGAAGGTCGGATTGGTGGACAAGTCAGATTCTCCTTCTACAAAGAGCACTCTGCTAAGCACTCTGAGGGCATAGTCAAGGAGTTTGTTCCAAATAAGAAAGTATCATATACATGGCAGCCTGGTGATAAACCAGGGTTTCCTGAAACCACAGTAACATGGGAATTGGAAGAAATCAATCTTCACAAAACTAAAGTAGAGCTAGTTCATTCCGGATTTACAGGACGAGGGGAGAACAAGCAATCGTCTAAAGAGTATGACCAGGGCTGGTCTTATTTCCTTGGTAGATTGAAAGATTATTGTGAGAAAGAAAGTAATTGAAACAAATCTTCTCTTCCTTCTATTTTGTGTCTTTTGGCTACAACGGGAACCATGTGGACACACTCAAGCATCCTACTCTTTGGCCAGTGTTCAGCAGCTGAGTAATCGAGTCTCGGGAAGATAACTAGATGAAACCTACATTTATCTCTCAATCCAACCGGCCAATTGTTCAAATTTTAAAACGAACTGACCTAGATGCAGTGCCAACCATCTTGTGAATCGTTGCAAGATCCATAATAATATCACTGTCATACAAGATAAAGTCTTCTATTTTTAATTTTCTGAAGGCAAAACCATCAATTAATTAAAAAAATTACAGAGTCTATATAGAATATAATCAGAATGCCATTATTTGTTGAATTAATTTAATTCAATCTACTACATAAAGACTAAGGGATGCAAACCAAACATAGCCACATAGCGTATAGTTAGGACACGCAATCGGTTAAGAGGTGAAGACAGGTAGCACCAGTATTGTTCAACGGTTAGTCAACCATTTAACTGGTTTATATGGTATGGCGAGTAACGGATATGTGACTGTCACTACCAATATACTTTAATCTTACTTAGCGGAAGCAAGGAAGGAAGAGACCGACTGAGATGAAACATGTGACTTAAAAATCGCATGTGGAAAACGCAAACGAAAAGACTTAGCCTCTGCGAGACAAGCATGCTAAGAGCATGAATAAGAATTGAAAGTCGAAAATACAACCGACATACCAACAGAACATATCAAAAACATAATAGACTTCGTAAAACCCAGTAACCTACCAACACATAAATTCACAGTACGAATAACAAATAGCAGAAAAAGACCAAATGGAGCAAGTGGAAAATGCTATATAGAAGGACTTCAAGGTTATAGCAAGAAAAAAGAAGACTACTACAGACCACACATAGTAATACGCTAGTTCCATACACAGATGAATATACATACAAGTATGAGCCAAACAAGCCACTAGATGACGAGGATATTAAACGTGGACTAGTAAAACATCTAGGTGGAGGATATCTAGATCAACTGATTCTAAACAAAGAAGAATCACTAGTATCCATACTAGCTCATGAAATTAGACACTTGTGGCAAAAATCACATACAACTAAAAGAGGTAAGGTTTGGGGTGCTAGAGGAAAGTTCTCAGACAGGGACGCAGATTATTGGGTTATACGAAAAACTAGGGAGTGGCGACGGATACACAACCCCAGGGAAGTGTATCCTTGCATGAGCTGGAACTAAATTGTTCGTGTTATTTGCAGTAACACGACTTCCCACCAATTTTTTACACTTATCTAGTATTTATATGATATGTCAGCATACATCGTTGTGGTGCTGGTGCTTCACGTTGATCACCCACCTTCCTATATCCAGCACCACCACGATATAATAATTTGAATAAACCAACATTCCTGTCAAAATTATGTTCATTAATCCATGCAAATATTTCTTTTCATATTTTGCAAATATTATTTATAATTCTCATATCTTAAAAATGGAGTTGTGGTACAGTACTGTACGGTATGTGGTATAGTATAATATAGCGAGTTACTTAAGTGATGCCATATCGATAACGAACCGATATCGTACGTCACTCTTAACAACTCTTTCGTAAGCTTCGTTCACCTTCTGAATGGGGATGAGCTCTATATCGCTAGTTATGTTGTGCTCACTGCAAAAATTAAGCATCTCTTGAGTCTCTCGGATTCCACCAATCGCCGAGCCCGCAAGACTGCGGCGAAAACTTACTAGTGAAAATGGACCTATAGATAGTGCTTTCTCTGGCAATCCTACAATAACCATTACCCCATCAGGAGCAAGCAACTTAAAGTACCTGTTCAAATCTATCTCGACCGAAACTGTGTTGATTAGGAGGTCGAAATATCCTCTGAGCTTCTTGAAGGTGCTTGGATCTGATGTTTCATAGAAGTTATCTGCCCCCATTTTTCTAGCTTCTTCTTGTTTTTTAAGTGAATGACTTAACACTGTAATTTCGGCACCTAGTGTGTGTCCTATTTTTACTCCAATATTACCCAATCCTCCGAGACCAATGATACCGACCTTCTTTCCAGGACCTGCCTTCCAATGCATTAGGGGAGAGTATAATGTGATGCCTGCACAGAGTAGTGGCGCTGCGGCATCAAGTGGTAGGTGTTCTGGAATACTGAGAACGTAGTTTTCATCGACTACAATTTTGTTAGAATAGCCTCCTTGAGTCGGAGTAGCCTTTCCATTTTCTTTTTCGATCCCGTTATATGTCCATATTGCCCCTTCTAAACAGTATTGCTCAAGGCCATTACGACATGAATTACACTTTCTGCAAGAGTCGACGAAGTTCCCTACAGCTGCTCTGTCACCAACCTTGTAGCGAGTCACTTTTGACCCGATTTGTGAGACAATGCCTACGATCTCGTGCCCCGGCACCATAGGAAAAGTTGATGTTCCCCACTCATTGTTCACTTGATGTACATCAGAATGACAGATGCCGGAATACTTTATCTCGATCACGACATCGTGAGCTCGAGGCTCCCGTCTTTCAAAAGAGTACGGTGTAAGAGGTGTTTTAGCTTGTTTGGCTGCATATCCATGAACCTGAATCATCTTTTTCTTAAGATTTAGACCTATTTAAGAACGTAATCCAGTCCTAATTCAGACTCTACGCCTGCTAACTACAATCTAAACCGTTTTTTGCTTGTGTTGACAATTATTGAAGTTCTAACCTTTGATTGATAATAATTATTTTCATTATTGTCATCAACTCCTTATTGTAATATTCGAAAGTAATCTTCTTCCATACTCTATTATACTCCCTAAAAGTATATTTATGCAATTAGCAAATAAATGCGATGTTACCGAATAATCTAAATACTAACGATTAGCGAAATAAAATATTGCGTTCAGTACAAATCCCGAGGCCTCAGGGTTCATTCGAAATAGTAGAACGAGCTAAGCCAGAGCCTGAAAACAGACAAGTTCGCATAAGGATCCAGGCCTGCGGCATTTGCCATGGTGATTCAGTTACGAAGGATGGATTGTTTCCGAACATTAAATATCCAATAGTCCCTGGCCATGAAATTATCGGCATAATCGATGCGGTAGGAGATGATGTGATTCAATGGAAGACTGGACAACGTGTAGGAGTAGGCTGGTTCGGTGGTCATTGTGGTTACTGTGAATCTTGTCGACGTGGAGATTTCGTCACTTGTCAATATGCACAAGTACCTGGGATCTCATATGATGGGGGATATGCTGACTATATGGTTGCACCAATGGAAGCTCTTGCATCCATTCCTGAGGAGCTAAGATCTATAGAAGCCGCACCACTTATGTGTGCAGGTATTACTACTTACAACGCTCTTCGTAATAGCGGAGCCAGGGTAGGCGACGTTGTAGCTATCCTTGGTATAGGCGGACTTGGTCATTTAGGAGTTCAGTATGCTGCCAAGATGGGTTTCAATACTGTAGCCATCGGACGAGGAAAGGATGAAGAGGAACTAGTAAAAAGGTTAGGGGCAAGAAAATACATTGATAATAGATCACAAGATTCTGTACAGGAGCTTAACAAGTTGGGAGGAGCTAAAGTCATCCTAGCAACTGTTCCAAGTGGAAAAGCAATGAGTGCAGTTCTTGGTGGATTGAGTGTCAATGGAAAGCTCATTGTAATTGGAGCGTCCGATGAACCTATTGAAGCATCTCCGACTTTATTACTCTCAGGAAGGAGATCAATAGTAGGTTGGCCGAGTGGTACGTCGATTGACTCACAAGACGCCCTTTCTTTTAGCGTTCTAGCCGGTATTAGGCCAATGACTGAGGTCTTTCCACTTGAAGAGGTAGCAGATGCTTATAACCAAATGATCAGTGGTAGAGCCCGTTTTCGGGCTGTACTTACTACCGCGAGATAGTTACAATAATTACGAGCTAGGATCTATCTGCCTTCTTCATGTATGTGTTATACTACTAGGGGGATATGTAGTTCTAAACAATAATAGGGATGATCTTGCTTGCTGAGTGAATATTCATCATCAATTCTCGTTATTTCAAGTATACAGCTCAGAATTCCCTTGATGGCTAGAATATAGTTTACTTGCCGAGGTAGGGTATCGTTTGAAATCATGTACTGCTAGCACTAGTTGAAAATCAAATCACCGAGTTACAGTTAATATTGGGATTCAATTATGACAACATTATATATTCGTGTTTGATAGCCTTCTTTATATAATGTCAATTGATCTGGGGAAAACTATCCCAATACAAATTCAAAGACAGGTAAGGAAAGAATTTTTCTATGGATGTGCCATTTGCGGTGTGCCATTGCTAAAGTATGCTCATATTGTTCCGTATAGTCGTATTCAAGCAGTACTACCTGAAAATATAATACCTCTATGTCCACAACATTATTCTAAATATGATAGTGGGGGTCTCTCAGAATCATCCTTGCGCGATGCAAAAAAAGATCCTCATAATAAATTGCAACCTCAGGATGCCCTTTTTGTAGAATCACAAGATTTGACCATAAATATCGGAATGTCTAAGTTTATTAATACATATCGAGTATTAGCACTCGACGATTTTGATCTCATAACGATAACTAGAGAAAATGGAAAGTATTTACTTCTTGATATCAATTTTTTTGACAGAATGAATAACCTAATCGCCACAACATCTGAAAACAGTTGGGTAGCAGATAATAATGTCCATTGGTACATAAATTACGTACCACAAAAATACTTGGGTATCCGGAACGTACAAAGAAATATAACATTTGAAATGACAATAGAAAATAAAGAACTATATATTAATGCAATGATGTATTATAACAGCTATCCGATAAGTATCACTAGGACTGAGATAATGCTTAATGGAAGCGAAATAGGAATGGAACTTAAGAATAATGTATTGAAAAATTATGATGTAGGGATTGCTGCATACACATGATCTCACGAAGCTATGCTCACTGATTTGCAAAGAAAGAGAATGAAAAAGGAAAATATTACAAAGTACCTTCAATACACCTTGTTGAAATTAGAAAAATTGCTGATGTGCACGTCCTACCGTCAAGTAGAAGAGCTTTTCTAAATTTAGCCGTTCTGTGCATAACCAAATCTATCAAAACCCAGAAAAGTACAACTATTTAGTCCATTATGACGAATGTACAGCAATGGATTATAGCCCCCCAAAGTTCTTGGTGACACCATGTTACTAAGAGGTACACCTGGCATGTGAAATTGATAGCAGATTGGGATAGAGAATTTGATTTTAAAGACAACACCTAGTCTATGACCTGCGTTTCTGCTTTTCTATCTCTTTGGTAGGTCTTATGATAGTATGTTTAAGGTATTCACTATATTTGTTGAAATAGAAAATACATCTTTTTTGTTGCTTGTTCTTATTGTATTTAAAAAATTGTTGAGATTCTCTTTCTTGATAGCTTCTGTCTGTGGTTGAAGACTCCTCATAGACGATCTAGATAATTAAGAGGTCATTAAGGAGGATGCCTTATAGGAAGTATAATTAAAAATAGACATACCAGAGAGAAGGGAGCATAAAGTGAATCTACTATGCTTAAAATAACAAATTGGTATAGGTATGACCCCAAAGTGTCTGAGATGTGACTAACTTCTATATTTGAAAGAATGAAATCCAAAATTGAAATTACAAGCGAAACAAAAAATAATAACAGCATCTTCTTCCTAGTATCTTTCGATGTACTATCAAAAGCTAATCTCCTAAAGGATTCTACTAAACCATATAACTTAACTTTGTCCTTTACCACCACGTACCTAACCATCCATGCACTAAAAAATAGAGAAGCCAGTGTAGAAGACAAGATGATGACGATCCCGGCGGGAATAATAG
>AF_2010_repII_A100DRAFT_1000017_pt1 | contig 28428 bp, 23 predicted proteins | sample AmaForreplIIA100_FD_9198 | JGI IMG/M metagenome (IMG submission 9198) | reverse complement strand
GACTGCAAGATACGCTACTTGAACAGGGACATTCGATCCCTTCGAATAATGGTTGAGGTGGTCGCGTTGAACAATAGACCGTCATCTGCTGCTTTGCAAAGCCTAATGTTGGCCCCGAATCGCTTCAACAAGAATATAATAGATTACAGAAAATGATATCTGGCCTGAGAATATCTTAAAGAAAGTGACTCGACAAGTATTTGAGAATGGCTAAGTAATAAGTATTGCCCGAGTATGGAGCAGGAACAACACATGGTGGATGGCATTGACATAGAATCCGATGGTAGAACGGTTGCGTTTATACGAGTGTTTGTTAGCAATAAAGACTATTCTTCCAATAAGATTATACACAGAGGAATTAAGGAGGCCATAAAACACTTGATTGATGAAGGATTTGATGTCATACGAAGAACAAGCGACGATTACAAGGATGACAGCCCAGGTATGAATGTAATTGTTGAAAATATGGCTTTGGGCACAAACGAGCATTCGAGAGTGTCTATACGATCCGGCAACATGGATAAATATCCAAATTTTGACAGAATTCATGGTGCATTAATTCAGCATATGACTGTTAAAGGATTCAAGCGACTTTGATGTTTACTCCGATTCGCTGACTTTATCCCTCTAGCACAACCAATGGCCGTGTGTGGAATTAATAGCATTAGGAAGAGTATCGATTTTGCTATTCGTGGTTGAAAGCATTGTTGGCACTCTAATTCGATTCTCCTTGTATTCTGACTTCAATCAATATATCTAGAATTTGTGTATCAGAATCCAGGTAGATTATGGGCCGAAAGGGAGTTGAACCCTCGACCTTTCGATTATCAGTCGAACGCTCCACCAAGCTGAGCTATCGGCCCAATCATCGTCTAAAATCTGTCAAGATCAGTGTTATTTAATCGTGTGGCCTCTTTGCCATTTTTACGAAATGCATTTAAAGACTGCTTTCTACCTAATATTACATGATAAATGGCTGAAGCAATCAGCAATGTAGCCATAATAACGAAGGCAGGAAGTCCCGAGGCGCAAAAAGCTGCAAAAAGGATTACAGAGCTATTTAGGCCACAAAAGACGACTGTCTATGCCACAAGTCCATTGACAATTGATGGTGCTAGGTCAATTGAAACAGAACAACTGAAGAACCTCGTGCTTGATATGGTTATAGCCGTTGGAGGAGACGGTACGACGCTCAGAGCGTTTAGGTACATCCCCCATGAGTCTCCATTGTTGAGCGTCAATGTAGGGGGAAACAGAGGAGTTCTCTCGGAGACGGGGATAGAGTCAATGGATGACTCTATTCATGCTGTTCTTCGGGGGCAATTTTTCTATGAACGCCGAATAAGACTCTGTGGCTCTACGCGTAATACGAATTTTCCTCCCGCCTTAAATGATATCATCCTAATCAGACAAAATCCAATTAGGACTCCGAAGGTTACTTTAAAGATAATGGACGACGTGTTGCAACAGCGGATGGACGGTATCATAGTCTCAACTCCTACAGGTTCTACTGGACATTCATATTCAATAGGAGGCCCTGTGGTGTACGAAAAATTGGACTCGTTGCTGCTTTCACCTATAGCATCGATGAATAGAATGCCACAAATTGTACTACCACCGGTGGAGATTGAGATCAGCATAAGTCACGACACCTGTTTGATTGTAGATGGCCAAGAAGTGTTCCATGTTTCCCCTAGCGAATCAGTGAAGATCTCTCGGTATCCATACGATGCACAATTTATTCGCATACGGCATAGGGGTATGAGGCAGATTGCTAAGTTGGGCTTCTGAAGAATTCGTTGTAGATTCTAGTGCATTTTACATGGGGCTCCCATTTCAATCTTCATTGAAATGCTACACAACAAAAGCAGTTTATGATGAAATTGAACATATCAAAAAGAGTTATTATGGGTTGGAAGCACTAATCGACGCCGGTAACTTGAAGATCATTGAACCTGAGCAAATATTTTTAGATAAGGTAATTTGTTGTGCCAAAACTACAGGGGACAAAAGTAGACTTTCCCTAGCAGACATGTCAGTTATAGCTCTAGCGCTCCAGATGAATAGAATACTGATCTCTGATGACTATGCTGTTGGTAATGTTGCTATACACCTGAATGTGAAGGTAAAGCCAATTGCTTTTAAAGGAATAAAGGAGTTAAGGAAATGGACTACCTTTTGTCCTGCTTGTCGTAAGACTTATCAACCAAGCCTGACCGTATGCAGAAATTGTGGTGGTAAGCTTAGGAGACGCTACGAAGCTCGAAGAACTTTTTGATTTTTTGAAAGTAGGGAAATAATTATAGTGGGTTTGATTCTATTCGTTCGAGCCAGTTGCTTTGGATAGCTTTAGATGAATAGTGTTTTCGTTACTCTCATTTAAGTCTCGCACAATTTTAGGATCGAGCCCAATCTCCTTGAAATAGAATTCTAGAAGCCCTATCCAGCGTGATATGATTTCTCCAGAAGCCTTTGATCTAAGACTTATTATATCGTTCGACTTGTCGTGAATCAAATGGCCCTGAGAGCTGATTTGTAATGCGCAATCAACTATATCTAACGTTTCATTGACACCCAAATTTAACAATTCTATCCCGGATTCCTGTACGGACTCAAGTATGAAAGACGGAGATACGTATCTATTCTTGGATATTTGTTCGTAGACTCTTGCATTTTCAATCACCTGTATAAGTTTTTTTGCCTTCAATAGTATTTGAGGGTCCATATTGGCTATTTGTCTAATCTCCAATGCAGTGCTCCATTCGGCTTCGAAATTTCTCAACTGCGATGTTCCAAATATGTCAATCGTAGAAAAGAGTGCCCCCTTTCCATTGCTACTATCTACCGCTACCATCCTATTTGAGTCAATGATTATCATGTTTGAATTCACGTTCCCAACCTTCAAGTCAACGTCTTCAGGTACTAAGGATAGGTGCTCGCTCCCAATACAATGAGTTCCTACTAGCAACCTGATGTTGACGCCATTTGTAATAGCCTTAATGACTGATGGTCTGCATTGCATGATAAGTTGTATTCCCCAACAGTCCAAAAATGCCCAAACTGAAAACTTCGAGCTAGTGATAAGATTTTTTAGCTTCTCCATTGTCGAAATTGGATCAAGAATGTGGTACCTTCGTTCTTCAGACATCTTTGGTCTTTGCTCCTCGGTGATTTTTTGCAGCTTATCAACTATTTTCTTCGTATTTTTAGATCTGCTTTCATGTAGTTTTACTATATCTCTGAACGCCTCCTCCGGCGGGATGGCACTACATACAAGTGGCTTTGACTGAGATACAACAGAGAGCCTCTTCTTTTCCAATTTCTTCAGTGTGGAGTATACTTTGGTTCGGGGGAGATTTGCATAGTAGGATATTTCGCTCGCGCCTAGCGATCCTTTACGAATCATAGTGAGATATGCTCCTGCTTCATATCTTGATAGGCCTAGTTCTTCTAGGCTGCTAACAAGATCATCCGACCTGCACTCTCTTTGTGTATCAATCAATTCCATTCGCAAAAGTTCTGACTTAAACCAAAAGTAAAGATAGTAGTTAAATTCATTGCGTCAAAGCTAAAAAAAATACTGAGCTGTTACCTTTTTTGGCAGTCACCGTAGTTACCAATTTACTGATCACTGGGATGGTATTAAATGTCTTCATCCAAATGTCACATAGAACACATAAATGATATCCAGATGGGTAACTTCAGAAGTTGAACCAAGAAACCACCATGAAGGTAGCCAGAAAAAGAATGTGATTTCACTTCAGCCAAGACTAGATGCAATTAGAAGTCATATGACAGAACAAATTGCGGATCTGGGAAGCTACCTTAGTGAAACTACATTGAACAATGACAAATTCCATGATGAGAATTGCTTTCAATTACGTGAATGTTTTGTTTACACATCTCTTCCATTTCATTCTAGTTCTATTGATCAAAAATGCAACCGGATCACAAGGGTTTCAAAGATTTTATTAGAAAGGTTATCAGAGCAGCTTAAGAGTGTAACAGATTTAGGAGATATAGTTGTCATACTAAGTCCTGCTGTGCCGGTTCTCAAAAGCATTCGCTCCTCCTTGATCCAGTGTAAGCCTGAATCCTATCAAGAGCTATGTTACATATGTGAACTCATGGAAGTAGTACTAGTCGATGCCGCGCAAATAGGCGGATACACCATCAACTTTCAAACGGCGAACGAGAGCGCACGACAATGGATAACTGAACTAGCGGCAATAGACTGCAGAACTAATGAAAATGCATGATGAGACTGCGGGGGGAGTTTTCTAAGTATTAAAAAATCTGCCCTCGATTCTTCTTCCAGGAAGTGCTTTCTTTCCCTCTGTTTTTATAATTCATGGTTTTAGTTAGGTAGACTTCTTTTTGTCCTCATACGGAATAGTTCAAATTATTTTGTTGTTTACGCAACATACATTTACATCATAGTAATTCAGAGGAGACTCAATTTTATCTTGAGGTAATAATCACTATGAGCTTAGCCCCCCAGGAATTAGAGAATACCGCCAGTAAATACGCGGCAGAGGCAATAAAGTTGGATTCTCAAGGTTCGCGAGGGATGGCTATACAGTCGTACCAAAGGGCTATAGAATCACTTGTGAAATTAGTGCAGGTATATCCTGACTATAAACTGAATAAAATTTACATAGAGAGGGCTAGCGCATATCAGAGCAGAATTGAAGCATTACGGCTGTCGCCTAAGCTAGACAACTCATTAAACGACAGTGTCAAAGCCTCTGCTAGAAGTAATGGTTCAAGTAAGAGTAGCAAGGAAACAGCTGCTGAAAATAAGAATACTCAATCTTCTGAGGAATGGGACGCAGCACTAGACGATTTGGTTTTAAAGGAAAAGCCAACAGTACGCTGGAATGAAGTTATCGGACAGGAAGACGCAAAACGTGCTATAAGAGAATCCATCGTTTATCCAACAAAAAGGGCTGATTTGTTCCCTCTAGGCTGGCCCAGGGGGATATTACTTTTTGGCCCTCCAGGTTGTGGAAAAACATTGATCGCCGCAGCTGCTGCTGCTGAAATAGACGGTTATTTTGTCAATGTTGATGCAGCTTCTATGATGAGTAAATGGCTTGGTGAGGCGGAAAAAAATGTTTCCAAACTATTTGCGATGGCACGTAAACTTAACCAACGTGAAAATATTCCAGTACTACTCTTCATAGACGAAATAGATTCTCTTCTCGGAACTAGGAACGGTGAAGTGGGAGGTGAAGTTAGGGTGAAGAATCAGTTTCTAACCGAAATGGATGGCATAAACAATAAATCGAAGGGAACTCTCCTTTATGTTATCGGTGCGACTAATAAGCCGTGGAGCCTGGAATCAGGCTTCTTGAGACGATTTCAAAAGAGGATTTATGTAACATTGCCAGACATTAATTCAAGAACTAATTTATTTGTCCAATATTCATCAGCTTTAAAAAAGGAAACCTCACTGAAATCTGAAGATCTAGCGAAGCATTGTGATGGATATAGTGCGAGTGATATAAAGGATATATGCCAATCAGCCCAGCTACGGGTTGTCAATGAGCTGTTTGAAAGCGGAAAAGCATTGGATGAGAGGTCTGGTCCAAGACCTCTAAATATGGTGGACTTCAAGGAGATTATTAAGATTAGGAAGCCTAGCGTTAGTTTAGATATGATAAAGGCGTATATGAAATGGAGTGATCAGTTTAAGGCTTTGTAAACGTGAGCTTCTAAATTCAACTAGGTGGTATTAGATTCTTTGAACCTTTCTATACACTTGGAAATCTTGTTTTTTGCCAAATCCTTATGCCTCCACCCCGATACCTTGACGTACTTTCCTTTCTCTAGTTCTTTGTAGTGCTCAAAAAAATGAGCAATTTTATCCTGCAGGTATCGTGGAACGTCGTCGACGTCATTGATAGTAGAAAAAGCTGGGTCTATCTTATTAAGCGGAGCAGCAATGATTTTAGAATCTTGACCTTCCTCGTCTTCGGTGAGTAATACTCCTATTGGTCTGGCTTTAATCACAACCGCAGGAAGTAATGGTTCGTTTCCAAGTACAAGAACGTCAACTGGATCTCCGTCTTCTTCCATCGTTTGAGGAATAGATCCGTAATTACACGGATAGTGCATTGCGCTTAGTAGTATACGGTCAACGAATACGAATCCGCTCTTTGAATCAAATTCGTATTTTGTGCTGCTACCTTTGGGAATTTCAATTATGACATTTATTTCCTCAGGTGAGGACTCACCGGGACCCAAACTATTAGAATACTCCAAGTTTGACTCTTTAATTCAAATTGAATATAATCTTAATGATTATCCAAGCAAAAAACATAAAGACGAGGTTTGGGGAAACTTTCAATCTTGGAGATTAAATTAACTGGTAAATTCGATCCTAAGGCACTCGAAAAGGAGGTTCGACATTACCTTTCTACTATCGACCTTAGATCTCTTTTGGAATCAGATTTACCAGAAGATAAAAAACAAGTGGCTTTTGTTGAAGGACCACCCACTATGAATGGTGAACCCCATGCAGGACATTTAAGGGGACGGGTGATCAAGGACCTGTGGTTCAGGTTCAATACTCTTAAGAAAACGAGAGTCATTTTCAGAGCAGGTTGGGATACCCAAGGTTTGCCAGTTGAACTCCAGGCGGAAAGGGAATTAGGGTTAACCGGGAACAAAGCCGAAAACATTACCAAGGTCGGGTTAGATAAGATCGTAGAGGCTTGTAAGAAAGTCATTTTGAGATATAACGAAAGATGGGTTATAGCTGACAAGTTGCTGGGTATGTCCCTTGACTATGAAAAAGCATACTGGACTTTTCGCGATGATTATATTGAAAGAGAGTGGGGTCTAGTAAAAAAAGCTTGGGAGACTAATCTTTTAAAGGAATGGTTCAGAGTCGTGGCTTACTGTCCAGGATGTCAAACCTCACTTAGCAATGCAGAGGTTAACCAGGGCTATGATACGGTTGAAGATCCTTCATTGTACTACAAAGTCAAACTGTACAGCGAAGATGCATATCTTATCGTATGGACTACGATGCCTTTTACATTGGTGACTGATGAATTGATTGGAGTCAATCCTAATGCGACATACGTTTACCTGTCGACGAATAGCGAAACCTGGATTGTCTCCGAAAATAGGCTGCATGAATTAATGGCTGAATTGAGAATAACTAATTATCAAGTTAAGAAAAGAATCTTTGGGAGCGAACTTGAAGGTATCCATTATATACACCCCATATTAGACCTCATCCCTAAATTGCAGAAACTGGCCATCTCAGGCGCCGTACACTTCGTGATATCAGAGGATTTTGTAGATATCAGTACAGGCAGCGGCGTAGTGCATCTTTCACCTGCCAATGGAGACAAGGATTTTGAAGTCGCTGAAACAATGAATTTGCCTATCTTTGTGCCTATAGATGACAGAGTATTTTTTACCTCAGATGCAGGACACTTTGCGAATTTGTTCGTGCGAGACGCCGACAAAATAGTAGTTGAAGCATTAAAGGCTTCAAACTCACTCGTTAAGGTAGGAAGAATAAAGCATCAGTATCCTAGATGTTGGCGTTCTAAACATAGGTTGGTCTGGTTAGCAAGGCGAGAGTACTTTTATATGATCGACAGACTCGCAGAGTTGCCGGTCAGGGCGGCTGCTGAAGTGGATTACTTCTTTGATAGCCCAAAAAACAGATTTTTGGAAATTATCAAAGAGAAGGTCCCTTGGTGTATTACTAGGGAGCGAGTGTGGGGGACACCCTTGCCAATATGGGTATGCATTAGATGCCAACAGAAGGAAGGCCTTTTCTCAAGAGAAGAGATCGTGCGAAGGGCGATCACTTTGCCAGACGGCCCCAATTTTGAACTACATCGACCACACATAGACAGGATCGAAGTCAGTTGTGGAAAGTGTGGATCAATGATGCAGAGGGAGCAATTTGTGTTAGATACTTGGCACAATAGCGGGGCAGCTCCGTACGCTTCATTTCAAGACAATGAATACAAAAATTTCATTCCCGCTGCCTTTATGACAGAAGGGATAGACCAAACCCGAGGGTGGGCGTATACATTGTTGATGGAGAGTGTGATTATGAATCAACAAGCAATAGCCCCTTTTCGTGCATTTTTGTTCCAGGGACATGTCCTCGATGACAAGGGTAACAAGATGAGTAAAAGCGTTGGGAATATTCTAGATGCTCATTATCTTCTTGATAAGTACCCTATTGATCTGATTAGATTTTATTTTATCTGGAAGTCATCTCCAATAGACTCTCTGAAATTTAGTCCCCAGGAGATGCTTTCGAGGCCTTACCAAATTTTAAGTACTTTATACAACTTACACGTTTATCTTAGACAGAACAGCATATTCGATGGGTATGATGCAAGGATTCATCATTTGGATTGGGTTCTTGAAAATAAACTGATATCCACTGCAGAAAATTGGATTTTGTCAAAGCTTGAAGGCCTTGTCAGGGACATCTCAGTTGCCTTCGAGAGATGTCGGTATAATGAGGGTGCCAAGGCCATGGAAGAATTCGTAGTCAATAGTTTAAGCCAACTGTACATACCTGTTACTAGAAATGACATATGGGATGATCATTCTGAAGGCTTGAATCGAAGACTCGCTATATACACAATATTGGCACACTGCCTCAAACAGATTGATATCATGTTGCATCCTATAGCTCCCTTCATCACAGAGTACCTTTACTTGACTTGCTTCCCAAGTACTCGAAGTATCTTGTTAGAATCGTGGCCAAAATATCAAGAAAATTTCATCGATAAGGAACTTGAGCAAACATTAGACAAATGTAAGGAGGTAATTTCACTCTCGTATGCAGCCAGGATGAAAGCTGCATTAAAGAGACGTTGGCCTATAAGGCGGGCCATTATCTGTGCACCACATATTGACAATTTAAAGATGAGGGGCATACATGAAATGTTGAAGAGTCAATTGAATGTTGAGCAATACAACCTTGTCGAGATGAGGAACGGGCTTGCATTGCAAAAAATACAATCTATGATAGAGAATCAACTTCCAATCATTCCAAAAGTCACTTTAATAAAAAAAAATGTGGCTCAAAGATTAAAGCACAGCACAGCCGGAGTAATCAAGGCACTTGAAAGCCTTGAGAATCAAGAAATGTCTGAACTGATTAAGCAAATGCAGGCTGTAGGCAAGTATGGAATTCCATATGACGAGAATCATCGGATAGATCTCTTTCAGACTGACGTGGAGTTCTCATATGTGGCAAAAGCTGGTTATGTCATGTCTGAGCGAGATAACATTATTGTGTTCCTCGAAACCACAAGGGACAAACAGTTGATTATGAAGGGCATGCTACGAGATCTTTCTAGAAATCTCCAACAACTCAGGAAGGAACGTGGTTATAATCCAACCGATATCGCCCCAGCAGCTTATGTTGCTAGCCTGAATGAAGATGAAATAGCCTCTTTAGACAAAATGAGGGATGAATTTACATATTTAGTGCGAGTGAAGACTGTATTTCTCTCCAAAGGTGCTGTGAAGAACATAAACTACAAAGTGGTAAAGTTAGATGAACGGGAAATCGAAATTTCTGTTCAATAGAAAAAAGTTTACCAAAAGGTGCGCAATAGAAAAAAGTTTACCAAAAGGTGCGCAATAGAAAAAAGTTTACCAAAAGGTGCGCAAAATTTTTTCTATATGATAATATATATACGCCTTCAAAGCGATTATAGTAACAAAGAAAATCCTGCCTTTAAACAGAAAGTATAGTACTTGGTCAATTAGTATTCCCATGCGATTATAAATAAAGATAATAATTGTAATTATAGGTTGACTAATAAACAGTTAGCTGTCGATGAAAAGCAAGTTACCCTGGATGAGTGGGTTCTTGAGAGGTTCAGAGACAAGCTGAAGAAGTCTGCACTCGTCACCAAAAGGTCGGGCAAGCCATTGGTCCTATATAGAAGAACCATTGAGGAATCCGAATGCGCCGGCGAGGAAGAAATAGGCACCTTAATCAGCGAAAAATATGCACTTGTTCAAGTTTATACCCACGGCGGCTTTATTCCGTTAAGCTTTCAACAGCAATTTGTTTTATCGCTAGATGAATTCCCCAAATGGGTAACGAGAAGAAGCCGAGAATTGGTCATCCAATGTCTTGAAGCTATGGAAGAAGAACTAGAAAAGATATAAAAGGATTAATGATTCCTGTCCAGCCAGTTTGATCCATCTTGACCATTCAGTACAAATAGGTTACATTTCTGGTTCCTTGGCCACTTCGAATCGCTGCTAAGAAATGATCACAAGGTACAGTCATATGGTAATAACTCTACCTAATATTTTAGTCCGATTATTCTTTTAATAGTTGACTGTACGAAAAAGTCACAAAAGTTAATTATTGCTCAAATTAGTATACTTCAATTGAGGGATATTGAGTTAGAGCGGATTATGAGGTCGTTGATAGAAGAAGAGTCAGTAATCAAGCTATTGAGGTGCTGTAATTGGGATGATCATTACGGAAACAGATACAGGACGGAAAAAAAATAAAATCTATTGCTAAACTGTCCGGATGTTATCATCAACTGAAAGTTGCATATATCTCACTAAAAGCGAGTCATTGATCAAAGCAAGAAATAAGTTTCTCATTTACCTGTTACTGTCATATTCATGGAGATGAAAAGTCAGATACTCGTTAGGCAATCCAAATAAAGTGTGAGTTGTTATCATGAAAAAGATGGAGAGAAAGACCTATTCTGATCTAGGGATAGATCTCAGAAAGATCATCGAAGCGCAAAATCAAATAGGAGCTATGATTTCTAACACGCACTCATTTGCGTCCAGAGGTAAGGTGCTTTCAGGTTTTGGCGGATATGCGGGCATTTTAAATCTCGGCGGAAGCCTCCTAGCCTTGCATGCAGATGGTGTAGGGTCAAAAGTGATAGTGGCACAAATGATGAATCGTTTCGATACAGTAGGGCTTGACTGTATCGCAATGAACGTAAATGACATCTTGTGCGTTGGGGCAAGGCCTCAAGCCTTTCTTGATTATATAGCACTCAAATCTGCAAACGAGCTTGTCTTGAAGGAAATTGTTACAGGGCTTGTTAAAGGAGCATCAGAATCCGAAGTTGCGATAATTGGAGGCGAGACAGCAATTTTACCTGACGTTATTTCGGGATACGATGATAGAGCATTTGATTTGGCTGGAATGGCAGTTGGGATTTTAGAAAATGCGTCAGATTACATTTCAGGCAACAATATTGTCGTAGACGACGTAATACTTGGAGTAGAAAGTAGCGGTCTCCATTCAAATGGTTATACCCTGGCCCGTCAGGTACTTCTTTCAAGATATTCGCTCGAAGAGATTCCACGACATATGCCATGTTCCGTGGGAGAAGAATTATTAATACCGACAAAACTTTACGTCAAACCGGTAACAGAGATTCTGGAACATTTTCATGACAATCCGGTTCACGGGTTAGCTCATATCACTGGTGGTTCGTTTACGAAGCTGTCACGATTAAATAAGAAAGTAAATTACATACTAGACAACTTACCCTCAGTTGAGGGCATCTTCAAGCAGATCCAAATAGATGGCCGATTAGATCCAGTGGAGATGTACCGAACATTCAATATGGGCATTGGATTTTGTGTATTACTACCCCGAAATTCTGTTGAACACGTAGTTCGTATTTTTGAGAAATATCATATGAACTGCTTGCAGATTGGTAGAGTCGAAGGAAAAGGTTTGGGTAAAGTAATTGCCAAGTTGGGGCACAAAAATAGAGTATTGTAGCTCTTTTACGTACCCTAATTTCTAGAGATTATGTGGGCATTTGAGTTAATCCGGAGATGTATTCAAAAAGTCCACATAATATTAATAGGCAATTCCCATAGTTCGATCTAGGCTATTGAACAAACCCCCATCGCTAGATGAAATTAATTGCAGTTTAATTAATTACGTTTCCGCATGCAGATACATTGCTGACAGGATCAAAGCAGAGGTCAATCAATCTAGGAAAGAAATCTACAAAATTATTCGACAAGGTTCAGCATTTTATTCTCTCACAAGTTTGCCAAAGAATGAAGATATTTTAAGATTCGTGGATAGATCAGATCCCGTTAGAGAGCTTTTAATGGTAAAACCGGTAAAGACCTCATCGGGAGTAGTAGTAATCGCTGTGATGCCTAAACCCTACACCTGCCCACAAGGAAAGTGCATTTATTGTCCTGGAGGTATAACAATTAATACTCCACCAAGTTACACCGGCCAAGAACCTGTGACTAGGCAGGCTCAAAGGTTTGAGTATGATCCATTTCTTCAAATTCATTCCAAGTTGGCCCAAATTGAATCCCTAGGACATGAGACAGGGAAAGTTGAGCTTGTCATAGTAGGAGGGACCTTTCCCTTTATGCCGGAAGATTATCAAAGAGATTTTATCACAACGTGTTTTCATGCTCTGAACAATTCCAACACCAAGATTTGCGAATCCTCAAGTCTTACGGATGCAATGAGAGAAAATGAAACCGCTAAATCTCGATGCGTTGGACTCACGGTAGAGACAAAACCCGACTACTGTAAAAGCAAACATGTTGATTTGATGCTAGATATGGGAGTCACCCGAATCGAATTGGGGGTCCAGTCACTACAGGAGGGTGTGATTAAGGCAATAAACCGCGGACATACCATTAGCGATGTTGTTGAGTCGTTTCGGGTGGCTCGCGAAAGTGGGTTTAAGTTAGTCGCGCATATGATGCCAGGCTTGCCTGGATCTTCACCCGAAGAGGATATTCAGGATTTTTGCACTTTAATCGAAAACCCACACTTTAAACCTGATATGTTGAAAATTTATCCAACACTAGTATTGGAGCATACTCCTTTATACGACCTCTATAAGGCTGGCAAATACACACCGTACACTTTAGAAGAAATCGTCAAGGTGTTGTTCGAAGTTAAAAAAAGGATTCCACCATGGATTAGAATCATGCGGGTACAACGAGAGATTGATTCGAGTGAAATAATCGCCGGACCAACCTGTGGCAATTTAAGGCAGATCGTGTTACGAAGATTACACGACCAAGGATTGAAATGCCATTGCATTAGATGTCGTGAAGTTGGCAAACAAAGTTTGGGCTCAATCCCGTCTAGTAGCATTATCTTGAACAGGATTGACTATGACGCATCCGAGGGAAGGGAGGTATTTTTATCATTTGAAACCAAAGATCAATCAAAGATTCTAGGGTTTCTCCGATTACGAAAGATCGTGAATTCTCATAGAAAGGAGCTAAGCCAAGACTGCGCAATAGTTAGAGAGCTGCATGTCTATGGATCCATGCTAAGTGTTGGGAGTCATAAAACAACCAAGTCGTGCCAGCATACTGGATACGGCTTAAAATTAATGCATGAAGCAGAGAGAATTTCTGGAGAGGAATTTGGGGTAAGCGCGTTATTTGTGATTTCCGCGGTGGGTACTAGAGAATACTACAAAAAAATAGGATATTCGATTCATGGTCCTTATATGGTCAAGGTGCTCTAGGCCATTTTGAATGAAGAAAGGATAATCGGCAAAGGAACCTGGTTAGACAGAGTCGCGCACACGTTGATTGAACGCGAAAAGCAGCTTGGCAGAAGTTTGAATCCGATCAAGGTAGAGAGTGGATTAGGCGCTTCCGGGCTTCCACATATCGGAAGTATTGGTGATGCCGTAAGAGCATTTGGAATCACTTTGGCACTAAAGAATCTCGGCTACGCGGCAGAGTTGATTGCATTTTCAGATGACATGGACGGCCTTCGGGCTGTCCCTGCAGGCTTTCCACCTTGGTTGAAAGAATACGTAGGCATGCCTGTCTATAAAATACCTGACCCTGAAGGTGTTTGCCACCCGTCTTACGGTGAACATATGAGCGGCCTTCTCTTGGACGCACTTGACCAGATGAGTGTAAAATACAAATTTCAGAGTGCTCATGACACCTATAGTAACGGAATTCTCGTCAAAGAAATTGATACTCTGCTTAGAAATAGCCGCTTGCTGGGGAGGAAAATATCTCAGATGGTGAGCCAGACGAAGTATACAGAAAATATCCCTTACTTTCCGATCTGCAAGATGTGTGGAAGACTCTACGTTGCGAACGCTCATGAATACCTCCCGGACGAGGGAAAGGTTCTATACACTTGTTCAGGGGGCACGGTAGGACGAAGATTAGTTGAGGGCTGTGGATTCAATGGAGAAGCCGATATACATAAGGGAGAAGGCAAACTTGCTTGGAAAGTCGAGTTTGCTGCAAGATGGCGGGCCTTGGACATTAGATTTGAAGCTTACGGCAAGGATATAATGGATTCTGTACGAATAAATGATTGGGCCGCTAGCGAGGTATTGAGATTCCCACATCCAATGCATGTAAAATACGAACTGTTCTTAGACAAGGGAGGTAAGAAGATTAGCAAATCTTCAGGAAATGTTCTGACCCCACAAGTGTGGCTAAAATACGGCACGCCGGAATCGCTCTTGCTACTTCTATACAAACGAATAACTGGAACCCGCCATGTCACGATAAATGATATACCTTCGCTTATGGATGAGTACGACCTATACGAGGATCTATATTTTGGCAAGCAAAAAGAGTTGAATTCAGCTAAATTGATGAAAGTTAAAGGTGTATATGAATATATCAATCAACTAAGGCCTCCTGCAAAGCCACAGATGCATGTCCCATATAGATTACTCGTACAGCAGGCTTCGCTGTTTCCGACGGATGAGAATAGGGCCTCGAAAATATTTTCAAGACTACTAAAATATGGAATAGCAAAAGAAATGACTCGGGATCTGTTGGAAAAGATGAAATTGGCATCTAATTGGGCAGATGATCAGCAAGCATCGGTAATGGAAAAAAACAACATTGAATTAAATGAAATTCATGTTTCTGCAATCAAACAAATTTTAGAGACTTTAGCTTCGCTCGTCGGCAAGGAGCAGGATCCAGAAACCCCGATAAAAATGCAATCACAAATTTTTGAGACTGCTAGGGCTCTGGACTTGGAGCCCAAAGAACTGTTCAAGCTGCTTTATAGAATGCTAATTGGTGCCGACCGGGGTCCCAAAATTGGCAATTATCTTGTAGATCTCGGTCTTGAGAAGTCATCACAAATAATTTCCAGGTACTTGGGTAGATGAAATTTGTTGAGCAAACTTACAAACTCAAGATACTGGAAGCAAAATTAGTGCAATATGTGAATTAAAACACTGACATTGTAAACCGCTCCGATATTTTAGCCTGCAACCAATTTATGAAATTCTTTGGACTAGACTAGTCCGCATATTTCAGGTTTGGCCGTTATAAGCAGGAATGCTAAATGTGAAGGTACAACCCTTTCCGCCGGGGTCATTATCTGCCCATATTTTGCCCCCGTGTGCATCTACAATGCTCTTGGAAATGAATAGACCAAGACCTGTCCCCCTATCAGACTTTGTTACGAATTTTGAGAACAATCGGGGCAATACTTCTGCATCAATACCTGGTCCCGTATCCCGCACGCTAACTAAAAGGTCGTGACCATCCCTGGAAGCCACCACCGAGATATCTCCCTCAGGTGTAAATTTGATCGCATTTGTTAGTAAATTGGAGATTACTTGAGTTATCCTACCCTTATCGGCTTGAACTAAGATATTTTTCGGAGTATATTTTATTTCAACGCCCGCATCTCGATGCTCATTTACCATTTGCTCTCTTGAGTCTTTTATGCATCCAGATATGACTTCGTTTATGTCAAATTTCTCCTTGTTGAGTTTAAGTGATTTACTTTCTATCCGTGTAACGTCTAGGATATCAGATGCGAGTCGGTCAAGTCGCTTTGAGTTACGGATAATGGAAGATACGGTATCCTTATCTATCTCTACTACTTCGTTCATGATACCAAACTTATTCTCAATATATTCTGCATCTCCCAGGATAGGCATTATGGGTGTCCGCAACTCGTGTGCAGCAACGTTTATGAACTCGTTCTGCATTTTATCATGAACCTTTAATTGTTCATTTGCAGAGGCTAGTAGCTTGTTTGATTCAATCAGTGAGTCGTTAGCCCTACGCAATTCTAATGTTCTAATTCCAACGGCTGCTTCCAATCTTCTATTCCATGACAGAATGAGAAATGCCATACCAACAGCAATTATCCCAATTGCCACGACGGCAAGAGTACTAAAATTTTTCTGCTGATCAATTAGCAGACCTACGTCACTTGTTAGGCTATGAGGAGATCCGATATACAACGTCCACAGCCGCTTTCCATCAATCGTGATTGGTTGGTATGAAATTGTTGTAGTGTTATCGCGAAGAGTAATATCTTCTGCGCCCGCCCTTCCTTGCAAAGAACGTCCTAATATTCCATTATACCAGTTCTTTATTTCGATAGGTATTGCCGACTGGAACTCACTTGACATGTAGTTTTTGCCAATCAGCGAGTGATTTCTAGCATATAAAAAAACCCCATTTTTGTCCATCAATCCCACATTGCTTACGATCTCTGGCGATAGCTCATTCTGCAAGGAGTTTCCAATAGAATTGACATTAACAGCCGCAACTATGACACCTCCGAAAGTTTTTGTGATATTTGAGGAATTAGGGTTGAGAGTCTTGTTTGTAACCATAATGGGATATGATACATACAACCTTGGAATGCTGTCGGCTGAGGTCATGACAGTCGTAATGAACGGTGCATGTGTAGATTTTGGAACGCTAAAATATTCTTGAGAGCTAAGGTCTAAGGTTCCAGACCTTACTAAAGCAGACCCGTTTGAATTACTCCAAGCTATGAGTTGGCCATTTTGATCTAGAACATAATATCCATCAGTCAGAGCCCTAGTGGATTCTTGGGCATTGTCAATCAGGGCTTGAATTATCGTGGTCATGTTATTCTGAACAGAGGGCGAGTCTGAAATTGTGCCAAGATTCTTATTAATAGACTGAATGTCGTGCATTAATAATTCGGATAGATCATGCGCTTCAATTCGAGCATTTGACCTGATTTCCTGCGACGCAATTTCGGCTATATCCTTGGCCGTTAACGATGAATATTGATATGACAATATAGATAGTGACGTCCCGATCGCAGCAATTACTAATAGCAAAATAATATTTTTCTTAGAGAACGCTACCATCTTTCCGTAGCAATGCTTATTTCGAATGCTCTTATAAATGCGTCAACTCATTTTGTTGGAGATCGAGAGGTGGCTAAGCCACGGGCTGCTATCGTTGATAGATTCATGATGAGCCTCGAAAATTCAATGATTTGCAGATCAGTCAGGACATATTGCGAGATGCAGCTGTGCCTTACAGGTCACAAAAGGATGTAATTGCCTCTTTCTTTAGGCACTAAGAGCAAGAAAAATTGGATTTACGTATATGCCGAAGGTTTCTGGCAGAAGGCGATTCGTACTGAGGAAAATATAATATTACTCAATGAGCAAATTCGAGGGAATTGATTCGACCATCCAGATCGTTTATACACTCGTCTTTCATTAATCATGCCCTACCCGGGTCTTTTAATTTTTGAACAGAGTATATTATGCAAAAGATCATAGCTACTAGCAAAAAGTTTATTCTATTATATTTATTGCCCAATTTAATAGCCGTTACTAAACAAAATACTAATTCAAAATAAGATATTAATAGTAGCGATATAAAGAATTGTTGTGTTTAGCTCAAACGAAGAAAAATATTTCGCTAGAAGTTTTAATTTGAATATTGGAAAGACATTACTATAATAGTATTTAGTCCTCCTTTTATTTCAAGAGATTATAATGTTATTCAAGTCATGAAGCATAGAAGTAGATTAGAAATTATTGCCGAGATCCTCGAAACGGCCAACACAAATAAGGCCATACAGGCAAAGATTATGCATAGAGTATACTTGTCCTACCCTCAGCTCAAAGAATATCTCGCACTTTTGCTGGAGAATGGTCTCATTGAATACAAGCACGCAGAAAGGGTGTATTTGACTACAGCTCGCGGAATGCGATTTTTGGAGATCTACAACCAGCTAAATGACGTGGTGGTTATGACGGATAATATAATCGTCAGATAGGCAATTCGCGATCTGCCACTTCGATATTTAGGTGTCTTTCCAAATCGCTCTCGTCTTTGCTAGCATGACAAAACCAACTAAGTAAAGAACTTGAACTAGCAAACCTAAGCCAATTGACCAATCCTTAGGAGTGGGGAGCCCCATCGTATACTGTAGCATTAGAGAGGCATGTGTCGTAGGAACAATATAAGCAAGGTATTGTAGATTTTGAGGTAATCTAGTAATGGAATAAAATACCGGAGGAAGTACTGCCAGAATAACATTTACGAAAGATATCACTTGTGTTGCATTCCGCATATGCAGCATATGTGAAGAAAGAAAGAAACCCATGGCGGACATCGACCCCCATATTAACAAAATCGTTGAAATCAGCAAAGGAAGAGTTGCAATGGAGCTCCCAAAAAGGGCAGCAAGGGCGGCGAGAACCGTCAGAGCTGGGAACCCAAACAACAATTGTGACAATGCCAATCCTGTCATGTACGTTAACGGGGAGACAGGGGATGCAACGAACAAGTCTTGAATTTTATACTCTGTCTTGTAGAAAGAGATGTCTTGGCCAAGTGCAAGGCCATATCCTACCAGTGCCATAACTAAGCTGCCACAAACAGCAAACGCTATGTAATGTCCATTGCTTACCACAAACAGGACGAACAATAATGAAAAGGGGCTAATAGCCGAAAAGACCATTGAAATTGGATTTCGTCGGAGCCAGAGTATTCCAGTTAAATAGGCAATTAAAAATATTTGCTTAAATATAAGACTCTTTGACTCCTGCAACGAGGTGATCATGGCGCGGTTCAGAATATACAGTAAGATTATTCTAGATTTTAAGCAAACCTCGATATTTAATAGGAATCATGTTGGTGTTACAGCTTATGGCTTTCCTCTAGCTGCTGATCGCTCCTCACTACTAACAGATCGATTCCGTCGCCACTTGCGGAATCTCTTTGTACAGATGATTTGATAGCTTTAATGGCAAGTTCTTTGGCATTGTGTTCAGACATTTTTGGTTTGTATTCGCTATCCATCACTCCGAGAGCCATTTCAGCACCAGACCCTACTGCAGCGTAATCATCAGGCAAAACTGATCCTAGCGGGTCCAATGTATAAATCTGTGGATCTGTATCTACGCCTCCGACTATCACCTGCGTTAACAGCGGAAAAAATCTTCTTTCGAACATTATTACCGACATCATTTTTGCAATAGAATTAGGGGGAACAATGCGTCTCGTCTCTAGCTTTCTTATCTTGGCGAGAGCTCCCACCTGTCTAACTAGGATTTGCATATCTGCAATCATGCCAGCACAGGCCGCCCCCACTTGGTCAGTTACCTGAAAAGTTTTCTTAGTGTTTTTGTTCACCACGAAATTCCCATATGAAACTCGCTTTTCTGAAGCCAATACAACACCATTGTCGAAAGCTACTCCGACAGCTGTTGCACCAGGCATAAACTGAAATGCCATAATATCGCTAATATATCCAATATGAGACAGATTTAGGCGTTTCCATAGCTTTAGACAACCTTGGAATGGGAAATCTGCTGCGACAGGTGAATTGGTCTAAGGATGATGAATGATATACGCATTATTTTCTTGAAAAAGATCGATCATGAATCCTTATTGCTTCTGCGACGAGCCTATTTTGTAGCTCTAATGCATCTTTTCCTTCAGGATGTTTAGTCTCAGCCAATGCCTCTGCCACAATTCCTATAATATGTCTCAGCAGAAACTCCTCTCCACGTGATGATTCAGCCCTGTAAGTAGAATTTGCCTTATTAACAAAAACGACGTTTTCATTCTTGAAACTGTACCTCGAATCAGTCTCGTCCTCGTAAGGGATTACTTTGTAACCAACCTTTTTTAAAGCGAAAGTCCTTTTCAACATCGGCCTTGTGACTTTTTTTCCAATCTTAGCATCAGCAGGGTCGGAAATCGCAATGAGTTTACTTTGAAACATCTGATTTTGATTCATTGTATTCGTTCCTGAAAACAAGTCTTCGTTTGATACTTCCTGTTGATTTCGTCTAATGCCAGTTGGAATCGATTCAAATCCGCCCGTGGGTTGATGGAGGATATTTGCCGAAGATTGTCTTGGCTGGTTAGGGGATTCTCTGTCTTCAGAGATATCATCAGCTAATGATGCAGTAATTTTCTTAACCTCCTCAGAACGCTCATCTACATCAACTAATTCATATCCTTCTATCTCTTCTTGGGTCTCCAAATTTTCGACTATTGCCTGCCCAAGTACTTTGTCGATTTCCTTATAGATCTTGGACTCTTCCCTTGTTATCAAAACGTCTTCATATTCGGTGAGGCTAGGCAGCAACGTATTGAGCACGAAATTCTTCATTGACTGATTGAATTTGTTGTATTCTTCGTCTTCTATAATTGCTGATTTGTCTGCGAACCTTGATGTCAACGTATCATTCCGCACAAATCCCGTCACCCTGTTTAGTCTCGTGTTAAAACCAAAGTTGCTGCGAGTTACAATGTGATTACCGATCATGATAGCAATCCCTTGTTCATCTTCAGTCAATGGTCTTCTCGCGATCACGATTTCTCCGGTAATTTTGCCTTCCTCTAGATTCAATAACAATTTGTGACCTTGTATTTCTGGAGCTAATATTCGCTGAGCGCCTGCAAAATCCCACTCCTTGAACCTTTCCACTTCCTTAATGTAAACTTCAAACATCGGGTGTCTTAGAATTGCAAGTTTACGTATCTCCTTGATTAACTTCTGAGAATCAATCTTAGTTTTCGAACGTTTAAGTGTTAATTCAGAGCCATTTCGACCAAGCGGCACTTCGTGCAATTCGTCAAGTGAAGCATTTCCATCAAATAATCTGTCGAGGGCATTGCCGTCTATTATAATGCTCTTCTCATAACTATCTCGTTTAGTCTTAATCTTCATATCTTCGAAAGAGGTAAGAAATGACAATCTACCAGTACCATATCTTCCAGTTCTGATACGCCTGAGTCTTGGCGAGATTCGGTCTAGTTTCTTGTGGGGAGAACCTAGTAGGAGGAATTTTGCCATTCCATCTTGATCCATACCCGCATCATCTTCAATCACAATTGATCCGTCTTTCAAAATAGTAAGCATGCATATCGTGGCATCTTCGTCGAATGCATTTTCCACTAGTTCCTTCACAATATCAGTTGATGAAACCCACGTCTTTGTTGCGAATTCTCTGAAAAAAGAGGGATGGACCTTTAATTCGGTCGTCATTATATCATTGACGTGAACTTACTTACCTTTATTTATTACGTGACAACTCCCCATGCCAGAGTTAGGTTAGCAAGGGCTCAGATACTAATCTACATGATGGAGATAGTCCCCGGCACGAATTTACGTTAACAGAACACCAGACACATTTGAGCGGAATTATCAGGTACTATCAATACGCAAACCAAATTCAAGTCCAACAACAATTCAATGCTTATCGATCTCTCTTTTCATCAACGAATTCAAGGAAATTCGATTTAGCCTGCGAGTACGGCATTTGCACAGGTGGATGTTTGAAACAATATGCACTGATGCTTTCGAGGGGTCCACTAATGGATCTATCCAATGCCAATCTAGCTCCCCTTATTGCATCAATCATAACCCCTGCGCTGTTGTATGCATCAACGACGCGCAGTTTTAGATCAAGCTCTATAGGCGTGTTACCAAAGTACTTCCCTTTGATTGAGACATAACAAATCTTATCGTTTTCCAGAAAATGAATGTAATCGGAAGGTCCTATACGCATCGGGATCTCATATGGAACCATCGCTGCCACGGCACTAGTCTTGCTAATTCGTTTATCCTCAAGTCTCTCATTGTCTAGCATATTGTAAAAATCCATATCTCCACCCATATTCAACTGGTAAGTCTCATCTATCTTTACACCACGATCTACAAATAACTTTACGATAGTTTTATGAAGTACCGTTGCACCTAACTGACTCATGACGTCGTCCCCAGCACAAGGTATATTCCTCTTCGTAAACTCCTCTTGCCAGTAGGGTTCAGAGGCAATGAATACTGGTATCGCATTGAGGAAGCACACTCCGGCATCAAGGCACGCTGTTGCATAATATTTAGTGGCTTCTCTGCTTCCAACTGGCAGATAATTGATTAGTATTTCTGCTTTGGCTTCTCTTAAGAATCGTGTCACATCAACGGTGGAGTCGTTAGAAATTTTGATCCTTTGACCCAAGTGGTTGCCCACCCCATCCAATACTTTACCTTTCTTGACTTCAATATCAGTCTTCTCGACATCGGCTATTGTTAATGTGTTATTTGGCTTGGCGAATATCGCTTGTGAGAGGTCCTTTCCTACCTTTGAATCAGCAACATCAAAAGCTGCAACGAATTCAATATCATCAGGTCTAATTCCTCCCAGCGAAAATGCCGTGAGGCCAACTATGTCGTTTTGGTCCTCAGTAGCGGAATAATACTTTGTCCCTTGGACAAGTGCCGAGGCGCAATTTCCAATACCTGCTAATGCAACTCGTACTTTTTTTCTCATTTTCCTATTTTATGCCTCAGCACAGCTTAATATTTTTATCAACCTGGCTTGAGCCCCTCTTGATATCTCTTTTCATACACCCTTTTCCTGTATGCAAGCCTAAACCCAGACTTACGATAAAACTCAAAAAGGTCTTGGCTTTCGAAAGTTTGCAGAAAAAGACATTTCAAGTCATTTTCTACTGTGTATTCGAAACTGTTTGAGATCATTTTCCTAGCTACTCCTCTGCACCGGAATTTCGAAACTGTGCCAAGACAATATAATCCCATAATTCCTTGGTTAATAAATAAGGCACAACACCCGCTCAGCTCTGCAGAATTACCAGATCTAAAATAGGAAATTAACAAAATTAGTTTGTCAAAATGAAGCTCGACTCTGTGTTGGACCTCGGTCTGCCATTCAGGTATTTCGAAAGATCCACAAAAAGTACTCACCCATCTTGGAATATCTGCGTAGTGAGCCCTAATAATGTACACTTCTCCATTCTCGTTTCTCTCATTATGATACTTTTCACAATCTATTGTCATGACATCCATTGTGTCAATCCAATTGAATCCATTGTGGAGTAGCGTGTGTTGGATTTCTGTGTTCTGTTCATGAACATAAACGTAACAATTCATAGCCCTTTTGAAAAACGTTTTTTCTGCACGTCTGAGTGCTCCCAATGAATCTCCATTTTGGTATAGATTCAATCTATTGTAAAAATAGTCCGAAGCCATTCTCTTATTCATGAATAACTCGACGACTTCGTTAACTCTTATTCGATCTGCCCACATTGAACAAAATACTGCCTCGTTGGCTTCCATTTTCCAGTCAAATTCACGGAAATCATTCATGTTCTATATAGAAGTGACTCTAAATATATCACAATTTCAAACTGATTCACCGCTTTGTTCGATTGCAAGGCATACGCTGTCCATGTCCGGTTAGGTTGGAACGCCTGCCATCTTGGTCATAGGATGATCGGTTTTGAATCAAGTAATTGATTTGAGCCATGCAGCCAAGCGAGCGTAGTTCAACAAATATAAGATGATTTATTTTGTATATATCTCTGCTCAGATAAGCCTCAAATCGTTGGCAATACTAAATTTGTAGATTTGTTCTCAGTTATTCAGTTATTCGCCAAATTTGTTTCAAAAATCATTTTGACGTATTTACATATCCAAAAATGAAGCCCTCACAGTTAATTATCGTACTCGGGAAATTGAAACTTCTATGGTGGAAACATTCCTAATCCTGCCGTCAGGGGATTGTACGGTCTCTGAACCTATTTTCACTGGTCCGATTTTGTACCCTAACATATCCATTCTTTTCACTATGATCTGCGCCACATCTACCGCACGAGTAATACTCTTCCCACGGGCCTTTATGATTACGATCGGTTCATTCGCAAGCTGTACTAACGTGGCCGTGACATAGGTCATCAACGGCTTCTTTCCTATGAAAATTTCATTACTTGCTTTAGGTCCTACATGAGCGTTGCTACCCGACATCGATTTAGGAATTATCTCATGCGCTGGAATATAATGTTTATTGATTCATTCTGTTACTCTTTTGAATATTTTCTCAATATTGCTTCAAACTCCAATGGGTTTTGAGATATCTCCTTTACCGCGTCATGATTCTCTACCTCATAGCAGTGCAATAGGCTGTCATCGTCTTTGTAAAATAGATAAACTTTATTTTCGAAAATGCAGTGATACAGCTTATTTATTTCCATGTCTTCAGGCTTTAGTTTGATCCCATCAGACTGTGCAGATACTGGACTTTCCAATGAATGATACTGTGCTGGGATATGAGACAAAAACCTATCTGTCTTTATTACTTTCACGAGAATAGCCGACAAACCAATTAAAATTTGTTGGACTTGCATTCTACTAACCTGTAAGTATAGTTTTGATGCCGTTTGGAACTTTCTTATTTATTTTCTATTTGGCTTAATACTTGCCGCAAGCGGCACATCTCTAATACCGCCGGAAAAAAGAATTGTGAACATGTCAACTTCTTTGAGCAATTTCAATATGCAAATAGCTTTCGTTATCTTATAGGTTGCAACCAAAGGAGGATTATGCACTATGATTCATAGCTGTTTGTCGTCAAGATTCGGGGGGGAAGGGAGCGTATGGTCGTGGGTTTTTGTTTCATTTCTGATCCTCCTACCCTCTAGAAAGAGCACGGCTGCAAGATATATCCCCAACCAAGGCAAAAACATTATCTCACCTGCAACAGAATGAAAGGTCTCCCATTCTCCAACATTTGTGGTAATCAAGAGTGCAAATAATGACAAGGATATTATGCGCACCAGATTAATTAGGCTGGTTCCGATTACCCCCACCACAAAGTATATTGCTTTCCGACGGTTTTGGATATTCATTCTTAGTAGGAAAGCAAGCATCACTAGGCTGTAAATTATCATACTTTGGACCCCAGCTGAGGGCCAAAAAACCTTAAGAGCAAAATGACCATGTAGCCCATTTAAGACCAATAGATTGCCGTGAGCAGAGGCTGGGAACCCAGAGCCCAGACTCATGACATTATGTTGGATGGATTGTATTACCCATTGATCTGCCTGGAGATAAGAAGGAACAATGAGTTGTAATACGCCAAGGCTGTCATAAGGGAAGAACGCGTCTAGGGACAAGATTAAGGCACTGCCCGCTAAATATATGGCGCCGGCTGAAGCAATCTTATACCAACACCTTCCAAAAAGTATGATCTGTGCCCAAATTACGTAAAGCCCCATTATCACAAAATCCCACATCCAAATCCAACTGTAAATGAGATGTACCCGAAAGAACGGTCCAGACGAGATAAACCACCCTCTCAAACCTAATGACAATGCTATAAAATATCCAATCACGAGCACTGAGAGGCCCACCACCATTAGGTACCTCTTAGGTTGAACTTTCAACTTTAGCCCCCAAAGCTCAGCGAAAATGAACGCCATTGCAAAAAGGAATCCCCCTCGACCTTGGTTCCAAGAAAGGTTGAAGGTGGTTGGATACGCAACAATGGCAAAAACTATTGGTGCAACAAGGATTAGAATCACTGCAATATTTGAACTCAAGCCAAAAATGTGGTAAGACGTGAAAGTTCGATACCTTTGATTTTTGTCAGTCAAGTCCGACTAATTGTATTTTACAATCCAAAAATAAATTTGTTGTACATGGATTTAATGCTAAATCACAATGGATAAGCTAGTCAGCATTTTTGGTTGATAGGTCCTTGCATATATAGGATTTAGAAATACTAATCAATTATTTTTTGCGGTAGCTAAGATAATTAACTCAAATTTCAAACTACCAAAAACCAAGTAAGCTTTCTAATATGATGGCTGTAGTCTTGATTCCAAAACAACCTCTTGTAATCACCTCAATTTTTTAGCAGCAGGTTAATCTGATTGGCACGAGCCGCAAGCCTGGCGACCCTGATAGGTTCAGGAATGGAACCTTGCAGTGTAAACGAATTCAGTAGAAACATTGCATGTTCTAGTGACAGGCCCCAATATCGAACGAAAGCAAGACACCCGGTATTCATTTGGAAAACATCTCTTTCTTGTAATTTTCGGTACTGTCTTAACTTTTGATCAGAGTTATCTCCAAAACGACGCTTTATTGGCACTTCGAGCCCTCTGGATTTTCGATATGTTAAGGCAACAACCGGGATACCTGTTTTTTCGCAAATTTCTTCTCCCAGGATCATGTTGTATTGACTGATGATTATTCCACCCAACATAATGCAGTTCACGTCATTACGCTTTAGTGACATAAACATCTCTAAAATGCTCTGAGTCGAATCGTCTCCTTTCAAAGTCACGCTGCCAAAAACTAAGCCATCTATGATCAGATCCCGACGCATAACTATCCCAGCAAGGCTAGATGTTTTACTAGGATGTTTGAAGCTCTCTGCGACTCCGAACACCCTTATACCTTTTTTCTCTGCGTGGATTTTCATGAATACTACAAGACATTACTGCTTTAATCTTTCATAGATGTTTTTCTTTCCTAAATGCCTCCTTACCAGCTTCGCTCCAATATCCCTCGTTAAACACCCGTGTACTTGTCTTGATCATATCCTCCTCTTTGGAATCATTCTTTTCGAAAGAGGGGAAGGGTCCAAAAGGATAGAAACCTGCCTGCCTACCAACAAGATAGTCGGTAAACGAAACAATATGCCCACTTTCATGCAATGTTCTTATGTGCCGCTTTACCGATGATTTCCGTGAGGAATACATTCCGCAGTTCACACAAGCCCAGTTAGGTTTAGAACCCATACAATAATGTACTGTAATATCAAACTATTAAACTTTACTGGAAGATTGTAACTAGAGCGCAGCACAGCGTTACGCAGCGCAACACAGGCATTTACATCTGGCCACTCATATCACCATGAAACTGCCGTGTATTCTATCAAAGTTGGAAGGTGCTCACAACTCTACACACTCGAAACACGAAAGCTAGATGATCACGTTAAATATTTTAATCATTCGTGGAAAAAGAGGTCTCTTGGTCGACTGTACTTGTTTTATTTTATGAGTCAATTTCAAATTGCGTTACGAAGCCCGTTATCTGCTTCTTATGTCGGATCCTGCAAATTCCCTTTTCAAATATCGTTGACTTGGTGCTCGTATTGTTGTGAACTCCAGAGCCATACATACTAGCCGCCTGGTTGACAAGGCAGCTGGAGACTATACCTTAGGTGTCTTTATCCTTCGACTTGACTACATGGGCGACGTCATGATAAATTGTAATCTAAGGCTTTTGAGTTTACGCTTGATCCACGGTAAACACAAAACGTGAACCTTGATATTCCGAGGAACCAACCCTTTCCCAGTTTACCCTGTATTCGTGAGTTAGTTGTTTACCTATAATTCTAATGTTAGTAGGAAGCTTGGAATACAGAATATCAATTTTGTTTGGATCTCTGGTGCCTAGTAATGATCTACGTCTTCTCATTAGGTATTTTATGGCAACGTTCTTGTGCGCATGACCTTCAACCGGAATTGTCTCAGTTCCAGTGTCTATCTTGAATTCGCGCTTTCCCAATCTGTTAGTATTCAGGTAATTTCTACTAATGGTTTGTGGTCATTGTATGCGAGCTAGCCAGTTAACGATTAGAATTTCGAAACTAAGTAGCACAATAAATCAAATCCGCGCTTGTTTAATAATTAGAAAATCGACAAATCGTCGGAGGGCCTAGAGGCAAGGGGCCTCCTCTTCGGCAAGCTAACAATTCTCAGAATGTCTGTCACCAAATCTGCCGTAATAGGAAAAATGATGAAACCGAAGCATAGACTGCATTCCTAAAACAAGGTGTCAAATTATGTAGCGTCTACTAGCAAGTGCGCACTTTTTCAGCTAGATTTCAAGTAATCCACTAAATAATGAGGGTTTATGACATGCATCCTGAACTCAGTTTGAGCTATTCTCTAGCCAAANCTCAATACATTCCACAAGGCCGAATTACTAGACAAGTATATTTGCTGATAATGTAATGTATTCATGAGCAGCTTCGGATGGGGCAGCGTTGTCAAATATATCAATAATGCAGGAATTGCCCCTACAACGATCATTGTTAGAATTATCAACCATACTGCGGTATGCATGTCCCTAATTCTAAATTATTGTATATAAGTTTTCAAAGAAGGGTATACTATGTCTGAGCTTTAACTTCAATATCTTTTATATTTGCTCAGACGACTGAAGGAAAAATTTCTACGGCAGAATTAGAGGATGGTGAGCAATTTCAGGAGATACCGTCCAGAATCATTCCTTGGTTGCATCCACGGTGTTTGAATGAATAACAGTTCCAAAAGATCGTATTACGGTTTTCCACAATTCGATCCCTGAATCCC